>OLRR01000132.1_pt1 | contig 64415 bp, 63 predicted proteins | sample 1671941 | NCBI WGS metagenome assembly OLRR01 (sample SAMEA3136628, study PRJEB25190) | human gut metagenome
TGTCGTTTCTTTCCTGCACATAGATCTGATCGATCAGGGCTGCTACTTTATCTGCTGCCTCCTGGTCAGATGCACTGTCGTCTGTTGCTTCTTCTGTTGCTTCTTCTGTCGGTTCTGCTTCTTCTGTGGTTTCTGCATCCTGTGTTGTTTCTGTTGTTGTGGATGCACTGTCATCCTTTGCTGTGTTTCCACATCCTGTCATCATGGACATGGTCATAGCTGCTGAAAGCATCATCACTACAATTTTCTTTTTCATCTCATGGTTCCTCCTGTCTTTGTCCTTTTGAGATTGTGTACCACGGTGGTACAGGACGGCTCTCCGAAGAAGGTTATCTGGGGTCTTGCCCGCATGAAACGTAAAAAACCTCCGTCCGGAGACGAAGGTAGTAGGTACTACATTTGGAATTCTTCTTATAGTTTCAGAATCAGTTTTAGGGATACCAGAACCGTTTAACGGTTGTAGATGTTTCTTTCACCATAAGTGCCGGAAAAACCATTTTATACAAGCAAACAGGTTTTTCTTTCGTACTGCCAATTCCTCGTGGCCTGAACTTTCGTTCCCGTACTGCGCAAAGGCAGGTCTCCCGGCTGATCGCTCAAGCGGTTTGACACCTTCCCGGTTTCCCAGTGGTTTTTGTCTTCCCTCGCGAATCACGGTGACGAGTTCGTACAGGATTCACACCTGTTTCCCTTTTCACCGAATAACAGAAATCTTCTGTCATCCGACACCTTACGCTTTTCTATGTGGTCGATATTCGGTAATTTTTACCGTTATCTTTTTAACAGAATGAGTATATCATTCTGCGTGCATACTGTCAATCATTATTCCGTGATTGTCGGAAAAACTCACGAAAAAAATACACCGGATGCTGTGCTGTCTGCTCTCACACCGTTTTTCAAAATATGATTTCAAATATACTCCGTGCTCACAGAAAATCCGCTGGGACACCAGCGGATTTTCCCTTATTCTCGTTCTTTATTTGTGAAACATTTCTCCTGCTGCCATCTTATCCGTAAAATGTTCCCTGCAAAACTGGATAAACGGTCCCATACAAAAAGCATACACCAGGGTAGCCAGTCCCAGATCTCCTCCCAGAGCAAACCCGACAGTGCAACATACCACATCGGTACCGATTCTCACTGCCCGGAACGGAAATTTTGTTTTCTCTGCAAGTGTCAGTGCCTGTGCATCGTATGGAGATACCCCAAGTTCTGAAGAATAGTACAAAGCAGCAGAAATAGAAATCAACAGTACCACAATCAGCAATAAAATCACACGGACTGCCATTGAGGGATGTTCTCCCACCACTTTTACAGCTGCTTTTCTGGTGGCGTCTGTAACAAATCCGCTGAAAAACAGATTGACAATCGTTGCAATTCCAAGTAATTTTCTGTTAAAAACAAATGCTATACTCAGCAAAACGGCACACACCACAATGTATACGGTCTGATATGTCGCATGAAAGGCATTGGAAAACCCGAAAATAATAACACTAAACGGATCCACTCCAAGTCCCGAAATCTTTTGAAGCCCCACAGAAACAGCAGTCAGTGCTATTCCGATTACCGCCATCGCGATACGAACCCCCAGATTATTCTTTTTTGTTCCCATAATAAAAGATCCTCCTTCTCTTCCTCTCTCCTGAAAATCAGATTTTCATCTGTTTTTTATAACAAAATCATTCTGAACTTCCTTTCTTGTGTTTTAACACAAAAGACAGTATAATAATTTCACAGGAATTCAGCTATCACAATATCTGCAATTTCTATAACAAAATCAACATAATCCGAGGTACCGCTTATGTCAACAAACTGTCCTGTCATTTCCACCCAGAAAAATCTGAAAGAAAATCAGCTTCATGGCAGCCATGATTTTCCGGTTGATATCCACATGGATTATTTTCCAGTGTCGGAAAGCGGGGAACATACCCTGTATGTTCCCATGCACTGGCATCCGGAAGTGGAATTTCACTATCAGCTTCAGGGATCTGTGCGGATTCAGGTTGAATTAACTGAATATGTGCTCCACCCCGGAGAGGTGCTCTGGATCAACGCCAAACAGCTGCACGACTGTCATCCTGTGGGAAATGAAACCGCAGTAGCGCATTCCATTATCTTCCATCCTGCTTTTATCTATGGTACCGAGTCCAATATTCTTTTCCGAAAATACGTAAAACCTCTGCTCGGTAACCCGGCAATTCCTGCACTTTATATACGTCCGGAAGATCCTGAACAGCAGATACTTCTGAATATCCTCTACAAGTGTGGGATTCTTCACCAGGAGCAACCGGAAACCTGGGAATTGCAGATTCTCTCCCATCTTTCCAATACCTGGGGACTTCTCTGGAAAATGAGTGAGCGACCTGGTTTTACGATTGCTTCCGCAAAAAAAATATCCAGAGACAGAAAAACACTGGATACGTTTCTTACTTATATTCACTCTCATTATACCGGTAAAATATCTTTGAAGGATCTTGCAGATGCAGTTTCTGTAAGTCCCGGGGAGTGTGAACGACTCTGCAAACGTCTTCTCCACCAGACACCGATGAATTATCTGATGTCTTACCGTATCGAACAGAGTATTCCTTTGCTTGTCAATACCTCGTATACCATCACAGAGATCGCTTTACAGGTTGGGTTTTCCGGTGCTAGCTATTATACGGAAATCTTTCACCGTATCATGGGAATCACACCAAGCGATTACCGCTGTCGGATCCGTGGAGATCTTCCCGGTTGATACTGCTAGAGCATGTCTGGAAAATCATTTCCGCAATCTGCAAGCCCCAGTTTGCGGTATATTTTCCCCTCATTCGGTTGCCGTAGCCCGCTACGCCGCCCTCATTCGGATAAAATCTCCCACAAACTGGGACTCGCAGCTCACGAAAAGCCTTTTTCAGACACGCTCTAGAGCGTTTTATATACAAAAAAGAACATGTATTTTAACTATTAATATAATTAAAATACATGTTCTTTTTCTTTATGCGATCCCCGGGTCCACCAACAGATTGTCTCCATCCGCCGCAGAGGTTGCCAGATAATCGCACCGCTCGTTCATCTCATGGCCGTCATGGCCTTTCACCCAGATAAATTCCACCTGGTGTGGTTCTTTCGCCTGTAACAGACGTTTCCACAGATCCACATTTTTTACCGGCTCATTCTTTCCACGCTTCCATCCTTTTTTGATCCAGCCATCGATCCAATGCTGGTTGAAAGCATCTACCAGATACTTGGAATCGGAATATAACTGGATCTGACAGGGACGGTTCAGGGCTTCCAGACCCACGATCGCTGCCATCAGCTCCATCCGGTTATTTGTCGTCTTTTTATATCCTGCGGAAAGTTCTTTCTCGTGAAGATTTCCATTTCGATCGGTATAATGCAGGACACAGCCATATCCTCCCGGTCCGTCCGGGTTACCTCTGGCCGCGCCGTCGGTATAGATTTTCACTAACATAACAGTTCTCCTTTTATTTCCACACACCGGTTTCTTCAAAGTGTTTCGCGCTCTCCTGTGCCGCCTCGATAATCTTCGGATCATAACCGATCATAGCAAGCAGGCGGATCGCATTTCTCGTCATGGCTCTGCCGGTGCGGAGTTTATAGTCAAATACCACATCATTTTCCTGAATCTCTTCCTCAAAGTGATAGTTATCATACTCTTTTTCCAGGACATAGGACAGTTCGATATCGTGCGTTGCCGCCATGGCAAGAACTTTCGGTTTTGCCAGAGAATGCAGGATCTGTGAGGATGCGGCGATTCGCTCGATGGTGTTGGTTCCGCGAAGAACCTCATCCACGATACAAAGCACCGGTTCTGGTTTCTCACACTCTTCCAGAATTCGTTTCAGAGAACGGATCTCTACCATATAGTAGCTCTCGCCACCTGCCAGATTGTCCCGCAATGCCATAGAAGTAAGAACCTTCATAAAACTTCCACAGTAATCCTTTGCAATACAGGTGTGTACGGTCTGAGCCAGAATGGTATTGATCGCAATGGTTTTTAAAAATGTAGATTTTCCGGAAGCATTGGATCCGGTGATCAGCACTCCCTTCTGCATCTGTATGCTGTTTACAACCGGATCGCCGATCAGCGGATGATACAGTTTCTCCACTTTCAAAGATGCACCCTCCCGGTCATTCACTTCCGCGAATTCAGGTTGGCTGTAATAAGGCAGACTCTCCCGGAACGAAGCAACCGCAATCAAAGCATCTAACTCTCCCATCGCCTGATACATATCTTCGATGGTAGATTCATTCCCTTCTACATGTTTCAGCATCGAATAAAACTTGATAAAATCCACCTGAAAGATAATGCGAAGATAGGAGACAATGATTGCTTCCAGACCGTCCTGTACAGAATTCGTCGAAGCCACCAGAAAAGCACCCCGGCGGAAACTTTTCATTTTCTTTCTGCCTGCCCGGATCCGGTCAAGATAGGTCTGAATCACCGGATTGTCCAGTTTTTCAAACTGATCCGCTGCCCGCAGAAGACGAAGGATACAGACAAAGCAGTTCAGATACGGTTCAATCCTTTTGGAATCCCGTGTATGAACCACCGCACTGACACAGAGCATCAGAAGCAACAGAAACATACACGGGATCGGGCGGATCAGCGTAGCGACAATTGCCGCTGCCGAAAGTCCTGCCAGCAGAGGGTATTTTCCTCTTCCTCTGCGATCCACGTCTTTCAATGCATCGATATAATCCGCAATAGACATTTTCCAGATCTTTTTGACCTCATTTACCCGTGTCAGCACCTGAATCCGTTCTTCTTCATGGGTCTGAAAATATGCAATCAGCCGTTCTCTTTCATCCAACACGTTTCGATCCATCTGCGGCTGGCGCAATATCTGGTAAAGTACGTCTTCGCCGCAGGAAGAAAGTGTATTGTTTATACGTATAAAAATTTCATCCATCTGCAGATCGTTCCAGGTGATATCATCGATCATAAACTGCTCTCCCTCATTCCGTTTCGCATAATGGGAGATGCTTTCCAGTTCCTCCTGGGTATATTCCCGATCCGGTACGGCTCCCCACCGCTGTTTCAGATGCCGCAGAAACCATTTGCGCTGCCGGATCTTATCCCAGATGATCATGGCAGCGCACAGGATCAGGATTCCCCCTGCCGTGAGCAGGGTTATCATCCATTCACTTTTCATTTATTTGATATCCTCTTTGATGAACCGTTTCGTGCCTTCGCAGTTGCAGGTCCTGAACGGTTTCCTCTACTTACTCCTGTTTCAGGAATCCCTCAAAGATTTCCAGTGTCTCTTTGGTTGTCTCTTCGGTATGGGCATTGGATAAGAACATTGCCTCGAACTGGGACGGTCCCAGATGGATACCGTGTTCCAGCATATAGTGGAAGTAACGTGCAAACTCCTCTGTGTCAGAAGTTTTTGCGTCTTCATAATTTTCCACATCCTGATCGGTGAAATAGATACATCCCAGAGATCCGATATGGTTGACTTTCCATGGTTTTCCGTATTTTTTCACCAGTTCTTTCATACCTTCATACAGCTTTTCTCCCATCTGGCTCATATGAGTATAGATTTCCGGATGATTTTTCAGGATTTTCAGCTGTGTCAGACCTGCGGCCATAGCTACCGGATTACCGCTCAGAGTTCCTGCCTGATATACATGGCCTACCGGTGCGATCACTTCCATGATCTCCCGTTTTCCGCCAAAAGCACCTACCGGCATACCGGCACCGATGATTTTTCCGTAAGTCACCAGATCCGCCTCGATTCCGAACCGCTCCTGCGCACCACCGAATGCCAGACGGAAACCTGTAATTACCTCATCAAAGATCAGAACTGCACCATGATTCGTACAGAGTTCACGAAGACCTTTTAAGAAGCCTTCCTTTGGAAGTACCACACCCATATTAGCTGCGACCGGCTCCACGATCACGGCTGCAATCTGTCCTTCGTTTTCTTCAAACAGCATCTTAACGCTTTCGAGGTTGTTGTATACAGCCGTCAGGGTATCCTGGGTTGCTCCCGCCGGTACGCCGGCACTGTCCGGAATCCCTGCCGTCATCACACCGGATCCTGCTTTTACTAACAGAGCATCGGAATGTCCGTGATAGCATCCGGCGAATTTGACGATTTTATTTCTTCCTGTATAGCCTCTGGCTGCACGGATCGCACTCATCACGGCTTCTGTTCCGGAATTGACCATTCGTATCATCTCGATGGACGGAATATTTTCACAGATAAATTCCGCCATCTCCACCTCGATCTCGGTAGCCGCACCGAAACTCAGACCGCTCTCTGCTTTCCGGATCACGGCGTTCAGAACTTCCTGATTGTTGTGTCCGAGAATCATCGGTCCCCAGGAACTGATATAATCAATATATTTTTTGCTGTCTGCATCCACTACATATGGGCCTGATGCACCCTCGATAAATCTTGGAGTCATCCCTACAGAACCATAGGCACGTACCGGGCTGTTGACACCTCCCGGGATAACCTTCACTGCTCTTTCAAATAATTCATCTGATCTGCTCATTATCCGATTCTCCCTTCGTCCATACATTTTGCCAGTTCTTTTGCATAATACGTCAGATAAATCTGTGCGCCGGCACGATAGGTGCTCACTGCCATCTCGCACATAATTCTCTCTTCATCGATCCAGCCTTTCTGTGCCGCTGCTTTCACCATCGCGTATTCTCCGCTGACACTGTAGGCTGCTACCGGAACGTTGGTCACTTCTTTTACTTTTGTGATCATATCCAGATAGGAAAGTGCCGGCTTTACCATGATGATGTCGGCTCCTTCATCCACATCAAGAAGAGCTTCTTTCACACCTTCCCGGCTGTTGTGCGGATCCATCTGGTAACTTTTTCTGTCTCCGAATGCCGGAGCAGAATCTGCCGCTTCACGGAACGGTCCGTAGAACGCTGATGCGTATTTTACTGCATAGGACATGATTGGGATCTCTTTGTGACCGTTTTTATCTAACATCCTGCGGATCGCCAGAACACGGCCATCCATCATATCAGAAGGTGCCACCATGTCCGCACCTGCCTGTACATGGGAAAGAGCTGTCTTGGCCAGCAGATCCAGAGTGCTGTCGTTTTCCACTTCATGCCCGCAAAGCATGCCACAGTGCCCATGACTGGTATATTCACACAAACACACATCGGTAATATAATACAGCTCCGGGAATTTTTCTTTTCCCACCTGCAGCGCCCGCTGTACGATGCCATCCTGGGCATACGCCTGACTGGCAATCTCATCTTTGTGATCCGGGATACCAAAAAGCATCACACTTCCCACACCTGCTTTCGCCAGGCGTTCCAGTTCATATGGCAGACGATCCAGCGTGTAGCGGAACTGTCCCGGCATGGACGGAATCTCATCTTCTCTTCCGGTGCCTTCCTGTACAAACATCGGATAAATCAGGGAAGACTTGTCCATCCGGGTCTCCCGTACCATCTTTCTGATTGTCTCTCCTCCGCGGAGTCTTCTCGGTCTCTTTATCATATCCATGACTGTTCTTCCTCTTTTCTTCTGTCACTTTCTATCTTAGCTTGGTTTTTTTCTCTCTGCCCTTTCAATTTTATTACCAGTTCCACCAGACTGTCAATAGATGCTTCTTTTGCGACTGCAGTTTTCATTCCATATCGTAACGCTTCCTCCTGCGTCTGTTTTCCGATACAGGCTGCAAGAACTTTCGTATAATCCAGTCCCTCTGTGGCAGCTACAAAGCCTTTTACCGTTGATGCACTGGTAAATACGGCACAGTCGATCTTCCCGCTCTCAAACTGTCCTTTTTCATCGATCAGATCCTGATTCTCATAGAATGTATCATAAATTGCCACATCATCTACTATAAGGTCTTCTCTTTTTGCCAGTTCTTCGATCACTTCTTTATTGCCGATTGCCGCTCTTGCCAGTAAAATCTTTGCTCCCGGCTCACATTCTTTTGCCATTTTTTCTCCCAGAGATGCCCCGTCGAAGACTTCCGGTATCAGATCAGGATACAGATTATGTTTCTTTAATGCTTTTTCTGTTCCTCTTCCGATGGCGGCAATTTTTATCTGTCCCAGTGCGCGGATATCTTTTCCGGCTTCCATCAGCAGTTCAAAGAAGATTCTTACACCGCTCGGGCTGGTGAATGCAATCCACTGATAAGTGTCAAGTTTTTCAAATACCCGGGAAAGATTTGTTCTGTCTTCCACCGGTTTCACACCGATCGCCGGAAGTTCCAGCACCTCGGCTCCCTGTTCCCGCAGTTTCTTTGCCATGCCGGAAACCAGTTCTTTCGGACGGGTTACCAGAACTTTATAACCGGCAAGCGGCAGTTTTTCATACCAGCCAAAAGTATCTGCCACCTGACAGACCTGTCCGACCACAATAATTGCCGGTGTCTGGATCTTCGCCGCATCGGAGGCCTGTTTTAATGTATTCACCGTAGCCACTACTCTTTTCTGCCCCGCGGTAGTTCCCTGTTGTAAAACAGCCGCAGGTGTCTCCGGATCCATACCGGCTTCAAGAAGCCCTTTACAGATATCTTCCATCGCCGTGATTCCCATCAGGAATACCAGCGTTCCTTTTGTTCTGACCAGGGCTTCAAAATCAATGTTATATCTTTCTCCTGCCCGTTTGTGACCGGTGATCACATGAACAGAGGAACAGAAATCCCTGTGTGTGACCGGAATTCCGTTATAGGCCGGAACCGCGATACAGGAAGTTACACCAGGTACAACCTCATATGGGATTTTATGTTCGCACAGAAGTTCCAGTTCTTCTCCACCACGTCCGAAGAGAAACGGATCGCCACCCTTCAGCCGTACCACCCTTTTTCCTTCCTGTGCTTTTTCCAGAAGAACTTTATTAATATTTTCCTGCTTCATCGTATGATGCCCGGCACGTTTGCCCACGTTGATCTTCTCCGCATCCTCCGGTACCATTGTCAGCACACCGTCACCTACCAGACTGTCATATACCACAACTTCCGCTTTTGCAAGGATGTCTTTTCCTTTGATGGTAAAAAGTCCCACATCACCCGGACCTGCACCTACCAGCCAGACTTTTCCCTGTCTACTCATTTTTTCCAACCTCCCAGACCAGTTTTTTTGCCAGATTCACACCCAGGGTCTCCGGATCTTTCACAGAGCCTCGCATCGTTCCGATCTTATGTTTTCCGGTACTTTCCTGATAATACAGACCGCGCAGGAAAATCTCATCACCTTCGATTACCGCATGGGCCGCCACCGGAGAGGAACATCCGCCATCCAGATATCGGACAAAGGCACGCTCACAAAGTGCTGCAATCGTTCCCTCTCTGTCTGCAAAACGCTCCATATACGAATAATCTTCTCCCTGTCGTCCCTGAACTGCAAGAATCCCCTGTCCTGCTGCCGGAATCACTTCATCCGGCTCATAATATCTGGAAATCCGTTCTTCCAGTCCCAGTCGTTTTAATCCTGCTGCTGCCAGGATCAGCCCGCTGTACTCTCCTCCATCCAGTTTGTTCAATCTGGTCAGCACATTTCCGCGAATACTTTTAAAGGTCGCTTCCGGGTACATCTGCTGCAGCTGCAGGATTCGCCTCTGACTGGAACATCCGATAGGTTTCGACAGATCCAGGTTGTCTGCACCTTCCGGAAGCACCAGCACATCTCTGGGATCTTCCCTTTTTGAAAATGCCACGATCGGCAGTTCTTCCGGAACTTCCATGGGCATATCTTTCAGACTGTGTACAGACAAATCACTTCTTCTCTCCAGCAGTGCTTTATCCAGTTCTTTTACAAACAGTCCTTTTCCGCCTACTTTATCCAGCGTCCGGTCCAGAATCTTATCGCCGGTTGTTTTCATCGTAAGCAGACGGATCTCTTTTTGCGGACATTCTTTTTTCAGATATTCCATCACCATCTCACTCTGGATCACCGCCAGACGGCTCTCCCGGCTTCCGATGCAGATGGCATTGTTTACCATAGCCTCGATCTGTTTTCGAAGTTCGGCAGTTCCTTTATGGTCTTTACCCGATCCATTGATGCCGATCACATAGGGATCTTTCCGGATCACTCCCGGAAAATGAAAATCACATTTTCCCTGATTGCTTGCCACATTCACAAGAGCACCCAGACACTTTGCCACACTGTAGATTCCATTATTTAATTCGGGATCATTGGTGGCAGCCAGCACCATCCAGGCATCATAAATATCTTCTCTCTGATATTTTCTGTGGAAAATCGTAATTTTTTCTTCTTTTTCCAACTCTTCCAGCTCTCCGGTCACTTCCGGTGCTACCACGACGATCTGTGGTTCAAACGGAAGTAAGGTCTTTACCCGTCTTGTGGCAATAGCTCCCCCGCCGATCACCACGATCTTTTTCTCACTGATATCCACAAATAAAGGAAAAAAAGCGCTATTCTTCATATACTTTTTCCAGTCCTTCCACACAATCTATAAACGCATCCGTCTCCAGGGTATCCCTCAGCCCGAAGATCATCTTCGTCACTACTTTTCCCGCTGCCGTATCGATAGATGCTTCCAGGTCTTTCCGCTCCTGTTCGCTCAGCGGAAGTTTGCCAAGAATCTTATGTAACCGGAGATTCAGATCCGTCACCGCGTCCTCTTTGATCTCCTGAATCCGCGGAATCAGTTCCCTTCCCTGATACCAGACATAAAAATCATCAATTTCTTCCTGAATGATCGCTTCCGCCTGTTCCATGGACTGCAATGTTGCCACATTCGGTCCACTCAGTTTAAAATCATCGATGGTATACAATTCCACACCTTCGATCTCGCGGAGTCCCGGCTCCATATCACGGGGAACCGCAAGGTCGATAAAAATAATCTGTTTTTTCAGACGCAGTCCTTCCACCTGCTCTTTTGTCAGGGTATAATTCGGACTCGCCGTGGCGCTGACCACCAGATCACACCCCGGAAGAAAATCCAGACGTTCTCCATAATTGATTCTGGAACATCCCATTGGGATCGTCACCACACCGCTTCGGTACTGCCGGACGGTAACCGTCACATCCGCACCGGTCCGTTTCAGAGACTGCGCCGCCAGTTTTCCCATCTCTCCGTTTCCGATAACCATACATCTGGCATCCGGAAGTGGAAATTTCCGTTCTTTTAGCATCTCAATCGCCTGATCCATCGCGGTCTGATTTGCTCTGGAGAAAATAACATTTGTCTTTACTTTCTTTCCGGCCGTCACCGCTTTTCGAAACAGCACTTCCAGTACATTATCCGTCACAAAGGCCTCTCTCGCCAGCGTCAGCGCATCCTTGACCTGTGTGATGATCTGATCTTCCGCCAGGATCATGGATTTTAATCCGCTGGTCAGATGAAACAGATGATCTACCGCTTCCTCTTCCTTTCGCTCCACAAAATATTCCCCATACTGTGTTGGATCCACTTCTTTTATCTTGCAAAGTTCTTCTAACAGTGTTCCGTTCCAGTCAGCCTTCGTACTCGCCCACAGTTCCATACGGTTGCAGGTGGACAGGATCACGCATCCCTGGATCCCCGGTATTTTCTTCAGCCGTTCCATAGCCGCTGTCGCATTTTTCTTTGTAAATGAAAACATGGCACGGATATCTACATTCGCTTTATTATAATCGATTCCGATCATCGATATACTCATTTTTTGTTCCTCCCTGACAGCATTTTATCGCAACTGTTCAGTTTTCTCACAGTTACAGGGCAAAATGCATTACGAGTTATCATACCACATCTTTCGCTTTTAGAAAATAGTTACACGGTTTTTTCTACAGACAATTGACAAAAAGTGATTAATAAAGGTACACTACATACAGAGGAAATTATCACTATTGATGAAAGGAACAAAACCTTATGTCTAAAACAAGAAAAGCGATTCTGGTGGTCAGTTTCGGTACCAGTTTTCCGGATACCTGCAAAAAGACCATCGATGTGATTGAACAGCGCATCGGAGAACATTTCTCTGATTATAAGATTTACCGTGCCTGGACCAGTAAAATGATCATGGCAAAACTTCTGGAACGGGACAATATCCGGATCAACAACGTAACCGAAGCCATGGAACAGATGATCACAGACGGCATCGCAGAAGTGATCGTACAGCCTACCCATGTGATCAATGGTATTGAAAATGATCTGATGAAAGAAGATGCTCTTGCGTTCAAAAATCGTTTTGAACGCATCACTTTTGGTGATCCGCTTCTTACCACGCAGCAGGATCATGTGGAGATCGTCAATGCCATCTGCCAGGAGTTCTCCAATCTCCCGGCAGACTGTGCACTGATCCTTATGGGACATGGAACCAGCCACTATGCCAATGATGTCTACGCAGCACTTGATTACCGTTTTAAAGATCTTGGATTTTCCAATATTCATCTGGCTACCGTAGAAGGCTATCCGACACTGGAAAATGTAACCCGTATGGTAAAAGAACAGGAAGCAAAAAAAGTGATCCTCGCACCTTTCATGATCGTAGCGGGCGATCATGCACGAAACGATATGTCCGGCGATGACGAGGATTCCTGGAAAAATCAGTTCCGGGCAGCAGGATACGATGTGGAATGTCGTATGAAAGGACTCGGTGAATACCCTGCAATACAGGATATGCTGATCCGTCACGTCACCGAAGTCTGCTAGCGCATGGCTGAAAAGAAGCGATATGCAAACTCCTACCATTGCATACCGCTTCTTTTTTACTGTATTCCCTGTTGTCTCTTGATCCTGTCGACCAATTTTTCAGAGAGATTTTTATTATGTATTCAGTTTGTATAATGTCTTATCCCCGTTTTGTGGACCATGCAGAACAGTCCCATACACCGGTAGCCAGTCCTTCATAGAATTCCGGTTCGTGGCAGACCATCAGGATACTTCCTTTGTAGTCTTTCAGCGCACGTTTTAATTCTGCCTTTGCGTCCGCATCCAGATGATTGGTCGGCTCGTCGAGAACCAACAGGTTCGTCTCCCGGTTAATAAGTTTACACAACCGCACTTTCGCCTGTTCTCCTCCACTTAAGACACGTACCTGGCTCTCGATATGTTTGGTGGTCAGGCCACATTTTGCCAGGGCTGAACGAACTTCGTACTGGGTGTAAGAAGGGAATTCTTCCCAGATCTCTTCGATACAGGTTTTCGTGTTGTCCTGGGAAGATTCCTGCTCAAAATAGCCAATATACAGGTAATCTCCCAGCTGGGCAAACCCATCCAACGGTTTGATCATTCCCAGAATGCTTTTTAACAGGGTCGTCTTACCGATACCGTTGGCTCCGGTCAGTACCACCTTTTCTCCCCGCTCCATCTCCAGATTCAGTGGAGAAGATAACGGTTCGTCGTATCCGATCACCAGGTCTTTCGTACAAAACAGCTGTTTTCCGGCAGTTCTTGCTTCTTTAAAGAGAAACTGTGGTTTCGGACGTTCCTGCATCAGTTCGATCTTTTCCATCTTATCCAGCTTTTTCTGACGGGACATCGCCATGTTTCGTGTGGAAACTCTGGCTTTATTTCTTGCCACAAAGTCTTTCAGTTCACTGATTTCCTGCTGCTGTCTTTTATAAGCTGCCTCCAGCTGAGCTTTTTTCACGGCATATACTTCTTCAAAGTGATGATAATCTCCCACATAACGATCCAACTTCTGGCTTTCCATATGATATATGATATTAACCACACTGTTTAAAAATGGAATATCATGGGAAATCAGGATAAATGCATTCTCATACTCATTCAGATACCGCTTCAGCCATTCGATATGCTGCACATCCAGATAGTTGGTCGGCTCATCCAAAAGCAGGATATCCGGTTTTTCCAGCAGTAATTTTCCGAGAAGGATCTTGGTACGCTGTCCGCCGGACAATTCCGTCACATCACTTTCCAACCCCAGCTCCAGAAGTCCCAGCGCCCGGGCCACTTCTTCTACTTTCGCATCGATAATATAAAAATCATGCATTGTCAGAAGATCCTGGATCGTTCCCAGTTCTTCCATCATTTGTTCCATCTCTTCCGGGGAAGCCTCTCCCATCTGATCACAGATGGTATTCATCTTTTCTTCCATTTCGTACAGCCAGGAAAATGCAGAAGACAGCACCTCCCGGATGGTCATTCCCTTTTTCAGTTCCGCGTGCTGGTCCAGATAACCCACACGTACATTTTTCGCCCACTCGATCTTCCCTTCGTCCGGCATCATCCGGTCAGTGACGATCTTAAAAAATGTGGATTTTCCTTCTCCATTGGCCCCTACCAGTCCGATGTGTTCCCCCTTTAATAACCGAAAAGATACATCCTGAAAAATGGCTCTGTCACCGAATCCGTGGGACAGGTGTTCTACGTTTAATATACTCATAAATGTTATTCTCCTGTTCTTTGGCATAAAAAGTGCCCCGCCATCTTGCGCAGCGGGACACCCTCTTAACAACTGCAAAATAAATTATATCCGATGATCATCAGGGCTGCTGCAATCAATACCGTCCACACACAGGTGGGAATCAGCAGCTGGATCAGCATACCCACACCGATCCAAAAAAGTACAAACCCCAGGACTCTCGTGATTACTCACCCTGCTTTTTCTCCTCTTGATTCAGTATATGCTCGATATCGTCGGCGGTATTCGCATCGTCCTTGTCTTTTCCTGTAAATTTATCTGCCAGATCCGGAACCATGTCGAGGATCTTGGTGATTGCATCCTGATTCTTTACATTTACCAGCTTCGTTCCATTTTTATTGATCACCAGAACAGCTGACGGGGAAATTTTTCCACCCATACCACCTGCTCCGTTGTTTTTATTGCCTTCTGCAAATGCTCCGGCTCCCACGCCGAAAGATACATCTACCAGAGGTAAGATAATAGTATCTCCTACGGTAATCGCATCACCGACAACGGTTTTAGTGGTGATAAAGCTGTCCATTCCTTTAAAAAGTGCTTCTACTGTATTCTGAAAACTGTTTTCTGCCATAGCAAAAACCTCCTTTTATCTGATCTTTTTCAAAGTCTTTCGTACATCCGGGTTGCGATAGATCTTCCATGCCGCCCACAGCAGACAGGCTACCACGATCCGTCCTTTCATCTGAAGCTGTCCCTCCAGAATCTTTTCCTCAAATCTTGGATACACTGCCACGCCTTTTCCGTACAGCGGATAGGCGATCGCCACTGCACCGAGTATCTGTCCGGTCAGTGCCGGATCTTCGCATCCGAAGGTGATGGATCCTCTGATTTTTCGTGGCAGAACATGGCGGATCAGTTTTCTTCCCTTTTCTGTCAGAAAATGAAGTGCAGCCAGCGTACTCTCTTCGTTCCACAGCGTCTGCCATTGCTTTATTTTATCATAGAATCCCCGGAATGTTAACCTGATATTTGTAAGCTTTTTCTTTAGTTTTCCCGGAAATCCCAAAATCGAACCGACGATTTTTTTACATCTGTTCCAGAATCGTGACAGTTTGTCGGAGACTTTTTCCTTTTCTTGCTGTTTTCGTTCTGCTGTCTTTATTTCTGTCTTTTTCGCCTCCGGCGCAGCCGTCTTTGATTTCTCTGGTTTCGTCTGTTTTTCTGTCGATTTTTGCTCTTTCGCAGCCGTTCGTGTCTTTTCTTCTATCTGTAACGGTTTTTCCTGCCCTTTTTTCTTCGCAGCTGTTCTTTTTTCCGGTTCATTCTTCTGCTGTACTGCTTTTTTTCTCCGTTCTTTCTGCTCCTGTACCTTTTTCTTTCTTCTCTTCTTTTTCCACTCTCTGACAGCCGCTCCGGCTTTTTTCAGTGGTACCCCAAAAAGATAGCACTCCCAGTCCAGTTCTTTCTCCTGGTACTGTATTCGCAGATGAATCAGATGCAGTAACCATGAAACCTTCACTTTTCCATTTGCTCCGCTCCATCCCGGAGATGATTTTTCTCCCTCTAGACGGTATCTTACCGGAACAAACAACACCAAAAACACAATAAACAATAACAATCCCAGTAACACCAGCAGGATGATTCCCAGAATTTTTAAAATTGTCAGTATTACATACATGATTCATCCTCCTGTTGTCTGCCGAGATAACGGCGGATGTCTCCGTTTTTCTGCATTTTATATGTAGCCTCGGCAAGTTGCCGGACCAGTTCCAGTGCTTCTCCATAGCCGCATGCAATTCCGATAATCTCCGGACATCTTCGATACACGGTTTTCTGCAACATTTGGTTGGCTCCTATAATTTCCAGCTGATTCTCCGGATTCTGTGCCAGAGTGATCAGGTACACCTCATACTGGGGTCTTCGATGTTCCACACGCCAGCGGATCCTGGTTGCTTTTTTCTTTGCCTGCTCTCCATAGTATAAGTTCTTCGACCAGTTCAGCATCCTGTTTTCAAAAACACCCCTTTCTTATGCGGAAAAGGGAGAGATCTTTCATCCCTCCCCATTTTTCAACATGTATTTATTTGTAACTATTCAGTAGCCACAGTACCGCGAGGTGTTTTGGCATAAATATGCCAAAATCCCGAGACATACAAGCAAAAATGCCATCACCGAAGGTGATTTTAAATGCATTTTTGCACGTAACTGTGAAGGTACTGAACAGTTACATTTATTTTAAAAATACTTGCGGTTTCCCCAGAGATTAGATTTTCGCAAATCCAAATACTCGTTGTACGCCATCTCCAGAATCTGACGTTCATTGGAAAATTTCAGCAGATGGTAAGCCTCGTGAAATTTGTAATATCCGGAATCCACAAAATACTCTTCCCGTTGTGGTCTGCTGTGATAGCTGTTCGCTGACATCAAAAACCAGTGTACATCTTTTTCCACCACATCATTCTGAATATTGAAGCTGTACTGACTTTTTCCCACATATTTGATAATGGAAGCCTGTACTCCTGCTTCTTCTTTTACCTCACGGAGAGCCGTCTCATGATATTCCTCTCCTTCTTCCACAGTTCCCTTTGGCAGAACCCATCCTTCATACCTGTTTTTATAGCTTTTGTATAAAGTCAGGATTTTTCCCCGATATATTACCACTCCGCCACAGCTCGTTGCCTCGACCATTTGCAAATCCTCCTGTAATGCGTTGTGTATCTTTTTGCTGCTGTTTTCCAGCTTCAGCAACATTCTCACTGCCTAAAGTATACCTCTTTTCTGAAAACTCTGCAACCTTTTAGTTATTGTAATACGCATCAAAGATTTTCTGTGCGATCGGCACTGCCACTTCGCTTCCGGAACCGGATTCCTCAGCGATAACACTGACTACAATATCCGGGTCTTCCACATTGGAAAATCCAACAAACCATGCGTGCGGTGTGGTGCTGCTGGCATCTCCGTGTTCTGCTGTTCCTGTCTTTCCTGCAGCCGTATAACCTCTTCCGGAAAGTGCCGATCCGGTTCCGCTCTCCACAACACCAGTCATCAGTTCTGTCAGTTTTGAAGCTTCCTGTGTGGTCATCAGTTTTTTATAAATCTTTGGTGTATAGGATTTTACTGTTGTTCCGGTATAGCTTTCAATCTTTTCTACCAGATATGGTGTCATCAGATTGCCGCCATTTGCCACCGCGCTTGTCAGCATCGCCATATACATCGGAGATACCAGGGTATCCCCCTGTCCGATCGCAGTCTGCATCGTCAGCGCATCTGCACTGTTTGCCTCCAGATCAAAGTTACACTTGCGATATGGAAGATCGATCGGAAGCTGTGTATTAAATAACAGCCCTTTTACTGTCTCTACATACTCACTCCGATTCAGATCCACGCCAATCTGTGCAAATGCCGAGTTACAGGAATGTGCAAACGCACTTGCAAAATCTTCATGCCCATGTACGCTGTTATGATAGCAGTGGATCGTATACCCACCATTCTCCACTTCACCGACACAGTCAAAGGAAAAATTATCAAACGTATTGTTCTGTCTCCAGTATGCCAGTGCCGTGATAATTTTAAAGGTTGACCCCGGTGGATACTGCCCCTGTGTTGCTCTGTTTACGAGAATCGAACTGTTTGCATCTGCATTGATCTGATCCCAGTCATCTGAGATCGTGTTCGGATTAAAGTCCGGTTTGCTTACCATGGCAAGAATCTTACCGGTATCCGGCTCCATTACCACAACTGCACCTTTCCGATCACCCAGCGCATCATATGCTGTCTGTTGTAATTTTGTATTCAGCGTTGTACAGACATTGTCCCCAACATTTTTCTGATTCTGAAATTCTTTCTGCACCTGTTCTGCTACATTGGCATGAGAGGTCAGTAACTGGGAGTTCATCACCTGTTCCAGACCACTGGTACCCTTATCCGAGTATCCCACAACATGAGCAAATACATTTTCATACGGATACATCCGAAATTCATTTCCATTCGCATCTGTTTCTGTACTTGCCAGAATATCTCCATCGGAAGCCAGAATCTTTCCTTTTGTTACCCGCTCCTGATATGTTCCCTGCCGTTTGCTGTTATATGGGCTGTTCGCATATTCATCTCTCAGTTCCACGTTAAAATAAACCAGATAGCCGATCAGCGCTAGAAAAATCCCCACAAAGCAATAGGCAATGATCGTATATTCCTTACCAGTTGAGGCTTTTTTCTGTTTGTTCCTGGATTTTTTCTTCGAGGGTTTTCTCTCGATATCCAGTTCCTCCTGATAGTCCGTTTCCTCCAGGCGGGTTCTGTTTTGGTGGTTTCTTTGATTTTTTACGTTTTTCTTTTCTCTTTCTTTCAAGTTCTTCACCTTCGTCTTCTCTGAGAATATACAGTCCCTGGATGATGGCAAACATCAGAATCGTACAGATTACCGAGCTTCCGCCATAGCTTACCAGTGGAAGGGTAATTCCTGTCATAGGAATAAATTTGCTGGTTCCGCCGACTGTCAGAAATACCTGAAACGCATACTCTGCACCCAGTCCCATCGCGATCAGCTTATAAAATGGTTTGCTCATCTGCATGGAAACATTGACAATCATCAGATAGCAGCTCATGCAGACCAGAAGCATGCAGATTGCAAAGATCGCTCCCAGTTCCTCACAGATCGCTGCAAATATAAAATCCTTGTCCACTACAGGGATGATATTCGGCATTCCTTTTCCAAGTCCCATACCGAACCATCCGCCGGCACTGATGCCGAACAGTCCCTGTGCAACCTGATATCCCCCTCCGACTTTATCATATACTGCAATGGGATCCTGCCATACAATCACACGCTGCCGTACATGATTAAACAGAAAATACGCCACAACCGCAGCCAGAGTGCCGCCGGCAAGACCTGCCAGCGCATACCGTGCTTTCTTTGTTGCCACATACAACATGACAATATATGCCACAAAGAAAACGACCGCACTTCCCAGGTCTTTTGACACAACCAGAATCAGCACGTGAGCCGCTGCCACCACAGTTGTGATCACAACCCTCTTAAATCCGGTATCTTCTCTCAACATACCTGCCACGAAAAATACAAAGGTGATCTTTACCAGTTCCGAAAACTGGAAGGTAACACCGCCAATCTCAATGGATAGCTTGGCTCCTCCGGAGATCGCCGCCATGGCAAGTACCACCATCAAAAGAGCAAGTCCCACGATTCCATACAGCCAGGTCAGATCCTTTAAGATTTTTACCTTTCTTACGATTACCGGTACAATAAACGAAAGTACCATACCGATAACCACGATTTCAAACTGCTTGACTGCCTTACCAAAACTCAGTCTGCTTAAGATCAGAAACCCGATACTCAAAAGCATACACATATTATTGACAATCAGCATATTTCCTTTTCTGTAAATCACCCGATACAGAATCTGTACCACGACAATAAACAAAAACACTGCTCCGTACATCATCAGCATCTTCATATCGTTGTCCTGCAAAAACAACACTGTATATGCTACCAGGTTCATAAACAGCATCAATACGATCTGTCTGCGCAGCACATTTTTCTGATCTTCACTATCCCGTTTCCGAAATACGGTAAAACAGGAAAATGTATAGATCATCATCAGAAGAATGATGAGATATTTGGATACTTCTGTGATTACATTTTCCACTGCATCTCCTCCACTTTCTGTCTATTCCACACCTCGCTGGAAATGTCCTTTGGTTGTCTCTTCTGTCTGCATCTGCCCATCCGGCTTCTGTCCTCTCAGATATACGTCCACAAATGCCCGGACAATCTTTTCTGTCTCCTGCTGTGTTTCTGTCGTAAATGAAAGACGATATGCCTTTACACCCAGTTTTTCTGCTTTTTCCTTTTCTTTCAGCAAAGAAGTTGGCAACGTATTGTAGATTGTATTATAACAGAACTCACAGCTGCATACACCGCGGAATTCTTTCTGATATCTGTCTTTCAAAACATATTGTACACAGGCATGGTTACAGTGATCCATCGTTTTTTGCACACACTGCACGGAAACCATCATCGGTGTATAACCGTATACGGTCAGTTCACTGTTTTTATTGTTTCTGTGTACCAGTTCTTTTGCATTCAGTTCCAGCGGAACCGTATCTCCGAGAATTCCTTTTTTCATCCAGAACGCTTCTGCCCGGTTGTTCATTGTATAAATATTCGCATCCAGAACGATCCGGGAGGTAAGTCCCATCGCATCCAGGATTCCATAGCTTTCCATATTCCGCACCAGAAAGCCTCCAAGACCTTTCTGAACCAGTTCTTGAAAAGTCTCTTTCCTTCCATCAAGTTCCCGGTCTCGAACGATTCGCGGCAATGTAAGAAACAGTTCTTTTCCCTCTTCTTCCAGTCTGTGAATCCATCTTTCCACATTCTGAACAAAACCAGACACCGGAAAGATTCCACAGTCCGCATAGATTCTCTTAACTCCATCTGTCTTTTCCACTGCTGCAAGCTGTTCTTCTGTCTCCACAGCAGCTGTGAGAAACTCCTTGGTTGTCTGTTTTTCTGTCTCCGGTATATCTTTGAGATCTCGTTCTTTTGCTTTTCGCTGTTTCCACGGACGAAGCATCTCTTCTTCCAGGGCTTCCAGCCCCTGTCGTCTCAGATGATTCAGCTGCTGCATCGGAAGAAAAATATCATCTCCCATAAAAATATCCAGTTTTTCAAACATAAAGCCGGATCCTCCGGTTTTTTCCATCTGTCTGCGGATCCTTTCTTCCCCCAACGGACAATTCATGGCTGTCTGCACAGTTTCCCCTTCTACTGTCACTCTGCAGTCACCTGCCTGTACTTCCAGAATCGCAGGACATCCATTATACAGGCTCATGGTTCCCCGTATCAGAACCGGCGTCTTTTTGTCCATATATTCTTTCCGTATTCTGGTAAATAATTCTTCATTTCGAATGATACCGGCACTTTTTTCATTTTCAAGTGCCATCATGGACCGTCCGTTTCGCTGCTTGTAATAGCTCTGGTGAAAACCATCCCGGTTATAAATATCCCACAGCATCTGTTTGTCCTCTTTGGTGACGACCGGCCTTTTTTCCCCGGAAAGATACTTGTCCAGATATTTCCGGTAAACAGACACCACACCGGCAGTGTATTCCGGTTTTTTCATTCTCCCTTCAATTTTCAGGGAATATACGCCTGCTTCAATGATCTCCGGCAGGATATCTACCGTACACATATCTTTCGGACTCAACGCATACTCGGTCCGGTCATTATTCAGGCGTTTTCCGTCCCGATAAACCTGATAAGGCAAACGGCAGGGCTGTGCACATCTTCCCCGGTTTCCGCTTCTTCCTCCGATCATGCTGCTCATCAGGCACTGACCGGAATAACAATAACAGAGGGCTCCGTGAACGAAACTCTCGATTTCCATATGCGTGGCATCGTAAATTTTTTTAATTTCTTCCAGTGACAGCTCCCTCGCAGTCACCACACGGGTTGCCCCGGCTTTCTGTAAAAGCTTTGCGCTCTCCACACCGGTGATCGTCATCTGCGTACTGGCATGAATGTGCAACCCCGGAAAATATGTTTTGACAAAGTTCATCACACCCGGATCCTGTACAATAACCGCATCCAGTCCCGCCTCGTAAAGCGGAGCCAGATATTCGTACAGTTCCGTTTCCAGTTCCCGGTTTTTCAACAGTGTATTGATGGTCAGATACAACTGTTTTCCCTTCAGATGTGCCAGATCGATCGCCCGGATCAGCTGTTCCTGATCCAGATTGTCGGCATAGGCACGGGCTCCAAATTTCTGACCGCCCAGATAGACAGCATCCGCCCCGGCTTCAAATGCAGCCTCCAGAGCCTCATAAGAACCGGCGGGCGCCAGTAATTCTACCTTCATATACTCCTCCTTACAAAAAAGGCTATCGCAGATACTGCGACAGTCTTCTTTTCTATTTCAGCAGATTCTCCATATCCTGTTCCAGCTTCTTCACCTGCTGTTCCAGTTCTTCTTTTTCCTTCTTCAGATTCTCAACCTCGATCTGGGCTTCGATCAGATCGTGTTTCAGATCGTACATTTCCTTATCTTTCAGCTGGGAATCTTCTTCAAAAACTTCCGCCTGATGTTTTGCCTTGAAGTAATCATCTGCAATGTTCAGGCTGAGCAGTGTGTTTTTTGTTTCCACCGGCTGTCGGTTATATCCCGGCAGTTCGGAAAGCTGGGCAAGTTTATGATTCATATAAGAAGCCACACTCTGCAGATATTCTTCGCTCTCATATCCACTTAATGTGATGATCTTTCCTCCGATTAATACCTTAATTGTATTTTTTGCTGGCATTACGGCATTTCCTCCATTTTATGTATGCTCTGCATAAACAAACTACGTTTTTGCAGACAGTAATACCTCGTACTTTTACAGTTATTTTCTGTGATTTCTCCGAAGGTTACTGTTAGTGATTCATACCCCGCTTTACACATTATCAATATGTTCCGCCAGTATGACTCTCTTCTATTATAAACAAAATCCTCCAAAAAACAACCCCTTAGATTCCCAAATGATGATATGCCAACTCAGTTGCCACACGTCCTCTTGGTGTGCGATTTAAAAATCCGTACTGGATCAGGTACGGTTCATACACATCTTCGATGGTTCCCGCATCTTCTCCGATAGCTGCTGCCAGAGTATCCAGTCCTACCGGACCCCCGTTAAATTTGTGAATGATCATCTCCAGAATCTTCCGGTCTGTCTGATCCAGACCATACCGATCCACTTCCAAAAGTTCCAGTGCAAAATCAGCCACTTCTTTCGTGATCTTTCCATCATATTTTACCTGAGCAAAGTCTCTCACACGCTTTAACAGACGGTTTGCCAGACGGGGAGTTCCTCTCGAACGTTTTGCCATCTCTCTGGCTCCATCCGCATCGATCTCTACTCCAAGCACTTTCGCAGAATGCTGAATAATCGTCTGCAGTTCTTCCTCCGTATAGAACTCCAGATGGTGGATCACACCAAAACGGTCTCTTAACGGCGCCGTCAGAAGTCCTGCCCTTGTGGTTGCTCCCACCAGAGTAAAATGTGGCAGATCAAGACGAATTGAACGGGCAGTGGCACCTTTCCCGATCATGATATCAATGGCATAGTCTTCCATCGCCGGATAAAGAACCTCTTCCACCTGACGATTCAGACGGTGAATCTCATCCACAAAAAGGACATCCCCCTCCTGCAAATTATTTAAGATAGCTGCCATCTCTCCCGGTTTTTCGATAGCCGGACCGGAAGTCACTTTCATGTGAACTCCCATTTCATTGGCAATAATCCCCGCCAGTGTGGTTTTTCCAAGCCCGGGTGGTCCGTAAAACAATACATGATCCAGTGCATCGTTTCGCTGTTTTGCAGCTTCTATATATATTTTCAGATTTTTCTTTGCTTTTTCCTGACCAATATAATCATCCAGACACTGGGGACGAAGGCTTCCCTCGATACGGATATCTTCTTCCATCATGTCAGTTGTGATAACACGTCTTTCCATACTTTATTTTTCTCCATATACATATCTCTACTCACTATAGCTTACTTGTTCTTCGCCGTTCGCCAAGGGTGATCAGACTCCCTCTGGCTCTCTTGCGCTCATTATATCATGATTCGCACCTGCGGTGCTTGACGCTGCTTTCGCAGCTATCATGATCGCCATTCGCCGTTCGCCAAGAGTGAGCAAGCTCCCTCTGGCTCTCTTGCGCTCATTATATCATCTTCTTCAGTGCGGCTTTTAGTAGGGTTTCTACATCCATCGTCTCCGCACCTTCCACTTTCTTCACTGCGCGGAGTGCATCCGTGTTCGGGTAGCCAAGTGCTACCAGTGCCTGTACTGCTTCCTGAAGCTGGTTGTCTCCTTCTGTCTCAGGTATTCCTGCTGCTGACTGATTTGCCAGTTTCTGTTCAAAAGCATCTTCCAGATCCAGTTTATCTTTCAGTTCCAGGATCAGTTTCTGTGCAGTCTTTTTACCGATACCGGGTGCCTTGGCAATTGCCGCCGCATCATCTGCCAGAACCGCAAACCGCAGATCATCCGCCGACAGTGCTGAGAGGATCCCCAGTCCTGCCTTCGGTCCGATACCGTTAACACCTAACAGTAATTTAAACACTCTCAGATCGTCTCTTGTCGCAAAGCCGTATAACTGCATGGCATCTTCTTTTACATTCAGATATGTATATATTTTTACTTCCTGACCAATGGGAATCGCGCCAGAAAAAACGGAACCGGGTACGAAGATTCGATAGCCGATTCCGTGATTATTTACAATAATACACTGGTCGTCCGCTTCCTCCAGTATGCCTTTCACGTATCCTATCATAATAAACTCCTTTTTTCGGGAACTGCCCCAAACAACAGTTCCCTTAGTCTACGTTCTATCATACCACAAGGTGGCCGACCTTTCAAATTATAATTTACGGATACCTACGGATTGTTCCGCAGCGTTACTGCTCTCACAATCCCCCAACCATTCGAAATCCGCTGATTTACTTCGTAAATCGCTACTTTCTCATGTTTGGCGGGTTCCAAGGCAAAAAGCTTTCTCGTGCAAGCACGAAAAGCTTTTCACTTTGTAACCCTGGTATCAGATGATACAATGTCTCGGACAATTCTCTTTGCAAAGTCCGCAATTGGTACACTTATCGTAATCGATATGTGCCACATTATCTGTCACCGTAATAGCCTGTACCGGACAGTTCTTTTCACATTTTTTACAGCCGATACAGCCTTTGTCACAGGCATTCATAGTAGCCTTACCTTTATCCTGAGAGCTGCAGCTTACTTTTACTGTCTGCTCGTAAGGAACCAGCTCGATCAGATGATGCGGACAGACAGCCACACACTGACCGCAGGCTTTACATTTTTCTTTATCCACATGGGCGATGCCGTTGATGACACGGATCGCGTCAAAATTACACGCCTTTACACAGGTACCGTAGCCGAGACATCCATGATGACATTTTTTCTCACCGCCGCCCGGGATAAATGCCATAACCGAGCAATCTTCCACACCATCATATACATAATTATTTCTGGAGCTCTCACAGTCGCCCGCACATTTTACAAAGGCTGTCATGCGGCGTCCTTCTTTTATCTCTTCTCCCATGATAGCTGCAATGGCATTTGCCACTTCGTTGCCGCCTACCGGACAGCCATTTACCGGTGCTTTTCCGGCTGCGATTGCAGCTGCCAGTCCGTCGCATCCCGGATATCCACAGCCACCGCAGTTATTGCCCGGAAGCTGTTCTCTGACGGCGATCTCTTTTTCATTAACTTCCACTGCAAATTTCTTTCCGGCTACCCCAAGGAGCAGTCCGATCACCAGTCCTGTGCCGCCTACCAAAGCCGCAGCAATAAGTATTCCTGTAATCATAAAACTCCCTCCTTAAATCATTCCGGAAAATCCGAAGAACGCAATGGACATTAAACCTGCGGTCAGAAGTACGATCGGCATTCCCCGGAAAGGTTTCGGTATATCGTTATATTCGATTTTCTCACGAAGTCCTGCCATCAGCACGATGGAGATGGTAAATCCGACTGCGGTAGCAAAACCATTGACCGTGCCTTCCAGGATTCCGTAATTATTCTGTACATTTAACAGTGCCACACCAAGTACTGCACAGTTGGTGGTGATTAGAGGAAGATACACACCCAGACTCTTGTACAGTGCCGGCATCGTCTTTTTCAGGAACATCTCAACCAACTGTACAAGAGCGGCAATCACCAGAATAAATACGATGGTCTGCATATATTCCATTCCCGTTGTCACCAGCACAAACTTATAAATCAGACTGGTACAGAATGAAGAAATCGTCAGCACGAAGATTACTGCAGCGCCCATACCTGCTGCCGTATCCATTTTCTTCGATACACCGAGGAAGGGACACAGGCCAAGGAACTGGCTCAGGACTACGTTATTCACCAATGCCGAACCGACGGCAATCATTAACAATTCTCTCATGACTGGGTTCCTCCTTTCTCAGCGTTCTTCTTACTTGCACACATATGATTGGTGCAGCCCGCACAGAGGCTCTCGTCGCATGCCTTCGGAGCTGCGGCAGGATCTTTTTTCATCTTCACACGGTTCTGAAGTGCCACCAGCATCGCAAGGACAAAGAAAGCTCCCGGTGCCAGAATAAAGATGGTAGCTCCACCGTTGAAAACAGTCATACCAAAGATCTTACCGGAACCGATCAGCTCACGGACGATACCGATGCTGGTAAGCCCAACGGTAAATCCAAGTCCCATGCCGATTCCGTCAAACAGAGAACTAACTGGCCCATTCTTGGATGCATAAGCCTCTGCACGTCCAAGGATGATACAGTTAACTACGATCAGCGGAATATAGATTCCCAGAGAATCGTAAAGGCTCGGAATAAATCCCTGTAATAAGAACTGTACGATAGTTACAAAGGATGCAACGACTACGATATAAGCCGGCATACGCACACTGTCCGGAATCATTTTCCGGAGCATCGAGATCATCAGGTTTGACAGGGCAAGAATCACCATTGTCGTCATACCCATACCAAAACCATTTTTTGCAGATGTGGTAACTGCCAGTGTAGGACACATACCAAGCATCAGTACAAAGGTGGGATTCTCCTTGATGATACCATTATACAAACGTTCCAGAGGTGAATTTGCTTTCATCACTGATCTCCCCCTTCCATCACACGAAATGCACAAAGACCGGCATTCACACCGTTGGTCATGGCATTGGTCGTAACTGTGGCACCACTAATGGCATTGATCTCGTCATCCTGTGTTGCACCGTTTTTTGTATACTGTAATTTTTCTACCTGTTTTCCGACGAACTGATCTTTGAAAGCAGGAGTATCTGCATTCATACCAAGCCCGGCAGTCTCACCGATGGACAGGATCGATATTCCGTTCAGGGTACCGTCATTTTGTACCCCCATGGAAAACCGGATATCTCCACCATATCCTTCCGAAGTTACAACGGCAAAGGCATAGCCAAGTGTTTCTCCGCTCTGGTCTTCCGCACGCATAACTTCTTCTATGGACTGTGCTTTATACCCTTCCTGATCCAGCTGATCCCGGATCGTCTGTATCAAGGTATCATCCATCTCTACCTCTTCAAAAGCTGCAGCATCTGTAAATACCTGTTCATAAGCCTCTGCTTTCGCCTGCGCTTCCTGTCTGGCAATCGGATCTTTTGTGATCTCATATACACCACCAAGGGCCACACCCGCCACCAGAGTGATCAGTGTAAGGGCAAGGGCATCTTTGATAATCTTATTTTTCATGCTTCACCCCTCCTTTTCCAAATGCTGTCGGTACAGTCAGCCGTTCGATAACCGGAATCAGCAGGTTGCCGAAGATGATGGCATAGGATACGCCCTCTGCGGAGGCTCCGAAGATACGAAACAGTCCTGTCAGACATCCCAGGATCACGCCATATACCAGCTGTCCTCGTTTGGTGATCGGTGTCGTTACATAATCGGTGGCCATAAACCATGCACCAAGCATCAGTCCACCACCCAGAAGCTGTTCTAACAGATAATAACCGTCTGCTCCATGTCCGCCGAACAAAATTACGAAAATAGCAAAACTTCCGATATATGTACACGGGATTCTCCAGTCAATAACTTTGAGGATCAATAAGAATACCGCTCCGATCAGGATCGCCAGTGCAGAAGTCTCACCGATCGTTCCCTGCGTATTACCAAGAAACAGGCTTAACAGATCTACTTTTTCTCCTGCTTTTACTGCTGCCAGCGGTGTGGCACCGGATACGGTATCCACCAGTTTAACAAGACCGCCATCTGCGCTGAAATTAGTCATCTGTCCGGTAAAGGATAACAGCAGGAAACATCTTGCTGCCAGCGCCGGGTTCATGATATTTTGTCCCAAACCACCAAACAGCTGTTTTACGATCAGAATAGCAAAAACGCCACCGATCACCGGGATCCACCAGGGAGCGGATGCCGGAAGGTTCAGACCCAGTAACAATCCTGTGATCACAGCACTTCCATCCCAGATCGTCAACGGTTTATGCATCAAAGTTTCATAGATTCCCTCTGTCGCCACACAGGTTGCCACTGACAGACAGACCAGTAGCAGTGCCTTCCATCCAAAGAAACACACACCTGCCACTGTTGCCGGCATCAGAGCCACGATTACCATTTTCATAAGATAATCTGTGGTCACTTTTGAACGGATATGCGGCGATGAGGATACATGTAATAACTCTCCCATATTTCACATCCCCCTCTTATTTTTTCTTTCTATTGGCCATAACCATTTTTCTCATGGAACGGATCTCCTGTACCAGCGGTCGTTTTGCCGGACAGACATAGCTGCAACAGCCACATTCGCAGCACTCCATACCATTATACTTGACAAAGGCTTCTTCTTTTCTGTGTTCCGCAAAGGTTGCAAGCTTCGTCGGAAGCAGATGCTCCGGACATTCACTGACACACCTTCCACAGTTGATGCAGGCGGTAGCCCGGGAACGGCTGACCTCATCTTTTGTCAGTACCAAGAGCGCGGATGTGGTTTTGGTTACCGGTACATGATAATCAAACATGGCAAATCCCATCATCGGACCACCGGAGATTACTTTCTCTACTGTGCCCTTCAGACCACCTGCCGCATCCAGAAGTTCCTGAAAATCCATACCCACCGGTGCCCGGAAGTTAGATGGTGTATTCACACCGTCTCCGGTGACTGTTACGATCCGCTGCATCAGTGGCTTTCCTTCTGCCACTGCCTCATAGATCGACACCACGGTATCCACATTATCCACGATACATCCGGCATCTGCCGGAAGCATGGAAGAATTGATTGTCTCTCCGGTCACTGCATAGATCAGCATACGCTCTGCACCCTGTGGATATTTTGTCTTTAATGGCTGTACTTCGATATTTGCTTCGCCTTCTACCAGCTCCTGCAGTTTTGCGATGCCCTCCGGTTTGTTGTCCTCAATACAGATATATCCTTTTGCACCATCAAAAAGCTGCAGCATCACTTTCAGTCCGCCGACCAGTTTTTCCGGCTGTTCCAGCATGATCCGGTAGTCGGAAGTCAGATATGGCTCACATTCTGCACCATTGACCAGGATGTATTTGATCTTTTCCGGTTCTTTCGGTGAAAGCTTTACATGGGTAGGGAATCCTGCACCACCCATACCTACAATACCCGCTTTCTGAATCTTCCCAAGGATCTCGTCTTTGGATAATTGTGTGATATCTTTTGTTTCTTCAAACGCTACTGATTCGTACACTTCATCGTTTTCCACAATAATCGCATCACAGTAGCCTCCGGTTGCTGTCAACCGTTTTTCAATTCCCTTTACCACGCCGGATACCGATGCATAAACCGGAGCGGATACAAAGCCCCCTGCCTCTGCGATCATCTGTCCCGCCAGAACCCGATCGCCTTTTTTTACAATCGGCTTTGCAGGTGCCCCGATATGCTGGGATACAAGATAGGCCAGTTCTTTTCCCGGACGGACATCCTGAACCACCCGGTCTCTTGACAGATCTTTCCCGTCATACGGGTGGATACCTCCTCTAAATGTTCCAGACCCCATACACTAGTCCTCCCTTTTCATTTTTGTGCATTTTTGTCAGCTTTTACGCACTCTTTTTGTTCTGTTTACGGTTCTTTTTCAGAGCCAGTCTCCGACGACGTTCAAAACTGCTGACCATATTCGGATACGCCCGGAGATGTCTCCTGGAGATATGACGGATACTCTTTTTCACATCTCCATACTTCTGTACAAATTCTTCGTATTTACCCAGGATATTATCTTTCGTTTCCAGAAGTTTACTATCGTTTGCACTGTAGCGCTCCACCGTCTCGCGGAATAGTTTCTTACGTTCTTCGATCATATTGTTCCACTTGCCAACCGGAAGCTCCATCCGGTAAACTTCTGCTTTCGCACGGGCTTCTTCTGCCACCTCATACAGTTTGGTATCCCGCAGATTCTCCTGAAATTCATCCCATACAACATCCAGCTTCTTCATCTTGCTTCGCAGATCGAAAGCGGCTGCTGCAGAGAATGCAAAATCCACGATATATCCTGCCAGCCATACATAAACCAGTACGATTCCTGTTTTTCTCGGAACCATTTCTACCAGATCCCCAACGACCGGCTGAAATATATAAAACAGAATCAATGTGAAAAATCCCCATGCTACAGAACTGCCCAGACAGATTTTCCCCTGAAAGTTAAACTTTTTGTCGCTGTAATCCCACCAGTTGGTGTGAAAAATAGCTTCCATCAGCACACCTGTCACATATTCCAGAATCGTGGCGACTGCCACCCCTGCAAAATAGAGTTCCAGAATGTTTCCTGCCACCGGACGTAAGATCACGTAGACGGTCACCGCCCCCACTCCATAGATTGTTACAAAAGGTCCGGATACAAATCCCCTGTTTACCCATTTTTTGCTTTTGGCTGATACGTAACAGCTTTCCCAGATCCATCCCATAAAGCTGTATACAATAAACCAACTGAGAATATGATACAGATCAACTCCCAGAATCTCGAAACTCAATCCCTCTTCCTCCTTCTTTTTATTTATGATAAAATTATCATATCACTGTTACCATTATAGCTTATTATTTCCAAAAAAAATACTGTTTTTTTTATTTTTTTGTGTATAATATTAGATACTTGGTATGTTTTATCCATTATTTTTGGTATATTTTGACAATTTATTAACACACTCACAGAAAGGACACTATATGCTGCTAAAAGATTACCCGGTGGTATTACCGGATTACATATTGACACTGGAAGAACTTTCTCCGGAAAACTGTCTGTTCTTTGATATTGAAACCACAGGATTATCCTGGAAGACCTCTCATCTTTATCTTCTTGGCGCGGTATTTTATGAAAATGAAACCTGGATTCACAGGCAGTGGTTCTGCCAGAAGCCCGGCGAAGAAAAAGAAGTACTTCTCGCTTTTTCCGAACTTCTCTCCACCAAAAAACTGTTGTTCCACTATAACGGAACCACCTTTGATGTTCCTTACCTGATGCATAAATACACCTTTTACCAGCTGCCTTCACCCTGGGAGGGAACTCGACAGCTGGATCTGTATCAGCTGTTTTTCCCATTAAAAAAAATCCTGCATCTGGAGCATATGCGTCAGAAAGATCTGGAATACGCGATCGGACTTTTCCGGGAAGACCTGTACAGTGGTGGGGAACTTATTGAAGTATATAAAAAATATCTGTTGAGTGGTGATGAGAACCTGCTTGAAATACTTCGCCTGCATAACAAAGAAGATGTGGAAGGGATGCTGAAGCTTCTGCCGCTCTTCTCGATCCGTGCTTTATGGACAGGAAATTGTCATGAATTTATCACATGCACTCATACACCGGAAGAAAATTTGCTCCTTTCTGTGCAGCCTGAACATCCATTTCCTGTCAGCTTTGAAAAGGAACTACCCCACGTTGTGCTTCGCGTAACTCCCCAAAAACTTCTCTTAGAGATCCGTCCGGAGGCAGGATGTAAAAAATTCTTTTATCCCAATTATAAAGATTACTATTATCTTCCAATGGAAGACGAGGCGATTCATAAGAGTGTGGGGGCTTATGTTGACAAAGATCACCGCGAGAAAGCAACGCCGGACAACTGCTGTAAAAAAGTAAACGGCTGCTTTTATCCCCAGTACGAAGAACTTTTCACTCCGGCTTTCCGGGATGAGCGCAAGGAGGAAAACAGCTGGTTTCTTTTGCCGGAAGATTTTGATAAAGATCAGGAGCAACTCCTAAAATACTTAAACCATCTGCTTTCTCATGTGCTACAATAAACATTTTTGAATGTTTGATTATAATATAGAAAAAATCCGCGATTGTCACACACGCAATCACGGATTTCGTTTTGCCATATGCATAAAAACCACCCGATATACTGTTTTGCATATCGGGTGGCTTATCTTTTGCTTACATAAATTTATGATCTGTCAAATCTCTTTGTTCAGCTACAGATTACTCTTCCTCTGCTGCTTCTTCAGCTGCAGGCTCCAGAGCTTTCATGCTCAGGCTGATTTTTTTCTCTTCACCGTTGAAATCAACAACTTTTGCTGTGATTACCTGACCTACGCTCAGAACATCTGAAGGTTTTTCCACATGTTCTCTGGAGATCTGGGATACATGCAGAAGAGCATCTACACCTGGTTCCAGTTCAACGAATGCGCCGAAGTCTGTCATACGTGCGATTGTTCCTTCTACTACGTTTCCTACAGCATATTTTTCATCTGCATTCAGCCACGGGTTCTGATCTTCGAACTTCAGGCTCAGTGCGATCTTATCTCCGTTGATATCTTTGATCAGAACTTTGATCGGCTCGCCGACTTTGAAGATCTTCTTCGGGTTTTCTACTCTTCCCCAAGACATCTCGGAGATATGCAACAGACCATCTGCTCCGCCCAGATCGATGAATGCACCGAAATCTGTAACATTCTTAACAACACCGTCTACAACATCGCCAACTGCGATCTTCTCAAACAGAGCTTTCTGCTGTTCAGCTTTTGCTGCCAGTAACAGCTGTTTTCTGTCACCGATGATTCTTCTTCTTCTCGGGTTGAACTCTGTGATAACGAATTCGATTTCCTGATCTGCATATTTGCTCAGATCTTTTTCATAAGTATCAGAAACCAGACTTGCAGGAATGAATACTCTTGCTTCGTCGATCACTACACTCAGTCCGCCATTCAGTACCTGAGAAACTTTTGCTTTCAGAACTTCTTTGTTTTCGAAAGCTTCTTCCAGTCTCTTGTTTCCTTTTTCTGCTGCCAGTCTCTTGTAGGTCAGCAGAACCTGTCCTTCACCGTCATTTACTTTCAGGACTTTTACTTCCATAGTATCACCAGGTTTTACTACAGTTGTAAGGTCGATAGAGGAATCGTTGCTGTATTCGTTCTTTGTAAGAATACCATCAGCTTTGTAACCAATATTTAAAATGATCTCGTCTTCTTTGACGTCGATTACTGTACCTTCGACTACCTCCCCATTTCTAATTGTTTTTAATGATTCTTCCAGCATTTGTTCAAAACTTAATTCTGACATGTTTTTGAACCTCCTCAATTATATTATTTGGGGTGGAAGCCCCCGCTGTAATACCTACGCAACCAATACATTGAAAAGGCTTAGTATCCAAATCAACAAGTGTCTGTATATAGTAAGTATTTTCACACTCTTTTCGACAAATCTCGTATAATTTCTGCGTATTGGAACTATGTCTGCCGCCAATGACAATCATGGTATCTGCTTCGCAGGCAATCTGCCGTGCTTCCATCTGTCTTTCCTCGGTCGCACTACAGATCGTATTTAAAACAACTTTATCATACCTCTTTTTTTCAAAAATTTCAACTAATTCTTGAAATTTGTTGTAATTAAATGTCGTCTGACTCACCACACACAGCTTTTCACCCTCCGGAAAGGCGAGATTTTCGGCTTCTTCGTGGCTGGATATCACAGTCACCGGACCTTCACACCAGCCTTTGATGCCTTCCACTTCCGGATGAGTATCATTGCCAACAATAATAATATGGCGTCCTGCTTTACTTTCCCGCTCCACGATCTTATGGATCTTCCGTACAAACGGACAGGTGGCATCCACACATTCCAGCCCTTTTTCTTCGATCACTTCGTAGATTTCTTTCGGTACGCCATGAGAACGGATCACCACAGTTCCTTCCATAAGATTTTTCAGTTCCTGTTCATTTTCCAGAACCCGGACACCTTTTTTTCCCAGATCCGTCACCACTTCTTCATTATGAATGATCGGTCCATAGGTGTAAATATTCTGTTTGCCCATGTTGACCTGTTCATATACTTTTTCCACCGCCCGTTTCACGCCGAAACAGAATCCCGCGGTACGGGCTACCAGAATCTTTCTTTCTTCCATATGCACCTCTTATGCCTGTTTCTTTTTCTCAAATTCTGCAATCACTGCCGCGGTCACTTCTTCGATTCCCATAAAAGACGCGTCCACCAACACTGCATCTTCTGCCTGGCGAAGCGGGGAGATCTCACGGTTCATATCGCGGTTATCTCTCTCGATGATATCCGCCTCGATCTGATCGAGTTCACCCGGCATTCCTTTTTCCTGCAGTTCCAGATATCTTCTCTTCGCACGCTCTTTCGCGCTGGCGGTCAGATAAATCTTGACTGTCGCATCCGGAAGTACCTGTGTTCCGATATCTCTTCCGTCCATGACTACATTTTCTTTTGCTGCCAGCTGTCTTTGCAATGCTACCAGTTTTTCTCTCACTTCTTTGATCACGGAGATCTTGGATGCGGTATTTCCTACGATTTCCTGACGGATCTCTGTGGATACATTTTTTCCGTTTAACAGTACCTGCTGTACGCCGTCTTCGTAAAGGATCGTCACATCGATATCCGGGCAGACTGCTGCTACTTTTGCCTGATCCTGCGGATCAATGTTCTGTTCCAGCACATACAGTGCCATGGCACGGTACATAGCTCCGGTATCTACATAAATAAAAGACAGTTTTTTTGCCACTCTTTTTGCGATGGTGCTTTTTCCGGCACCGGACGGTCCGTCGATTGCGATTGCATAACTCATATGTTTTCCTCTTTCCCCGGAATATTCCGTTTTTTTATTATTTTATCAAAACCACTTCATCCTCTGACAGTCTTATTGTCCTAAAATATCCTGCAATATCCTTCTTACCAAGCAGTTTTCTGCTTTTATCTTTCTGCCTCAGCTGCCGCCATTGCCGCCGCATGAGCCGTTGACCAAGCGATCTGCAGATTATAACCACCGGTCAGTGCATCCAGATCCAGCACTTCTCCGGCAAAATAAAGCCCTTTTGTCTTTTTGGACTCCATCGTCTTCGGATCCACTTCTTTTACCTGAACGCCGCCTTTTGTGATGATGGCCTCCTGGAAGCCCCGCAGTCCGGTCACGGTAAATGGAAAGGCTTTCGTCTTTTCGATAAATCCGGCACGTTCTTCTCTGGTGATCTCATGCACTTTTTTTCCCGGTGCGATGCCGCCGAGATCCAGCATAACCGGAAGAAGTTTTGCCGGGAATAAAGAACCGGCCACGTTTTTAAACTGTTTGTTCTTTCCTTCTTCGAATTCCCGCAGCAGTCTTGCGTCAAGCTGCTCTGCGGTCAGTGCCGGTTTCAGATCGATCCTCACCGTCAAATACTTCTTTTTTAACAGTTTTCCCACCTTTGCGCTGGCTGATAACACCAGCGGACCGGTAATCCCAAAATGCGTAAACATCATTTCCCCGAAATCTTCGTAGACACATTTTTTTCCGTCATACAAAGACAATGTCACATTTTTCAGTGACAGTCCCTGTAATCTCGTAATATATTCCTCAGCCGTCACCATCGGCACCAGAGACGGCTGCAGATCCGTTACGGTATGACCACTCTCTTTTGCCATCCGGTATCCGTCCCCGGTGGAGCCTGTGGACGGATAAGAATTACCGCCAGTGGCAACCAGTACCTGTTCGCCCCGGATCTTTTCTCCGTTATCCAGCTGGATTCCGGTGATCTTTGCATTTCCGTCCTCTTCTTTTTCCACAAGAAGCCGTTTTACCCGGCTTCCCAGATGAATCTTCACACCGGCTTTCTTCATCTGCTGTTCCAGTGCCCGGATGATGTCTGAAGAATGGTCAGACAACGGGAACATCCGTCCACCCCGCTCCATCTTTGTCTTTACACCCGCAGTTTCAAAGAAGTCGATCACATCGTAGTTCGTGTAACCGTAGACGGCACTGTATAAAAAGCGCGGGTTGGTAATGAAGGACTCAAACAGTTCCTCTGTGGCACAGCCGTTGGTAAAGTTGCATCTGCCTTTTCCGGTAATGAAAAGTTTCTTTCCGAGTTTTTCGTTCTGTTCAAACAGATGCACTTCCATACCATTTCGTGCCGCGTAGACAGAAGCCAGCATACCCGCCGCACCTCCGCCGATAATCAAAAATCGTTTCATGTTTTCTGGTCCTCCTGTTCCGGGTTCAACATCTTGATCGTATCGTCCGCATGTTCCATCTCATCGTTGCTGTATACCTGATATTCGTCCCATATTTTCTCCATAGTCTCAAGGGTATGCACAACTTCTTTCTGCCGCTTCATACAAAGTGCCACCACCAGTGCGTTAACCACGCTCAACGGTGCCACAAGAGAATCGACGATGGATGCCATATCACTTCTCGCGATAAGATTGCAGGATGAATACAGATTGATCGGAGAATGCACACTGTCGGTCAGTGTGATCACCTTTGCATTCCGGTTGTTGGCAAACTCAATTGCCTTTAAGGTTCGCATGGAATACCGCGGAAAACTGATGCCGATGATTGCATCCTGATCTCCGATACGGATCATCTGTTCAAAGATCTCGCTGGCGCTGCTCGTCTGGATCAGACGCACATCGTCCAGGATCATATTCAGATAAAAACTCAAAAAGCTGGCTAAGGGTGCACAGCTCCGGATACCGATAATATAGATAGTTCTCGCAGAAAGCAGTGTCTCCACCGCCATCTCAAATGCCGCATGATCGATATGTTCCATCGTCAGCTTGATGATCTCGATATCTGACTGAAACACCGTATCCAGGATCTCTGCTTCCGGTACATGCCCGTAGGTCACTTTCATGCGCTGGATCGAATTCAACTTATTCCGCACCAGTTCTTCCAGTGCCCGGTGAAATTCTGGAAATCCTTTGTACCCCAGCTGTGTGGCAAATCGCACGGTCGTCGACTCACTGACACCCACTTCTTTCCCCAGTTTCGATGCCGTCAGGAATACCGCTTTGTCATAATTTTTCAGCACATACGCTGCCAGACGTTTCTGCCCTTTGCTGAAAGTCTTATCATATTTTTGAATCCGCAACAATAAATTATCTGCCTGTTCCATGCTCTTCGTCCTCTGTCGTATAATTTCAGTTTTTTATTATAGCATGATTTTTTCAAAAAGTGTACTATAGTTTTACAGGCATGGAAGTTCCGTCATTTTCCGGAGTTCCCATGCCTGCAGGTTTTGATTTTTATTTATTTTTGACTTCCAATGCTATAAATCTTTAACAGATTCTCATCTTCCGAACAGGGAAAATCCTTTTTTCTTATACGGTTCTTCTGTCACAGAAGTTACCTGATAACCTGTTTTTTCGATGGCTGCTTTCAGTTTTTCATGATCCAGAGATTCTTCAGAGATGATCTCTGTCTGTTTCTTTCCGTGAGAAGAGCTTACTTTCTTGATTGGAAATGCATTTCTCACCGCTTCGTTCACATGACTTTCGCACATGCCGCACATCATGCCGTCCACGCCAACGATTGTCTTTACCATTTTGTTTCCTTCTTTCTTTCAGATCTGTTCTTCACTTTTACTGAATGTTTTCCACCTGATATCCCTGGTCTTGCACTGCTTTTTTCAGAACCTCATCTGCTACTTCTGTCTCCATGGATACCACTGCGGTTCCTTTTTCATGGTTAACCTGTGCTTCGGTTACATGTTCCAGTTCTTCCAGAGTCTTTTTCACTCTTGCTTCACAGTGTCCGCACATCATACCTTTGATTGTCATTGTCTTCGTCATATTCTTTTCTCCTTTCGATGCCTCCCATTGCGGAAGGGTAACTTCATTTTTTATCTTATGATCTCTGTGTGAATCTTTCACTTTAAAAAGATTCAGGCGCAGAGCATTCGATACTACGCAGAAACTCGACAGGCTCATCGCCAGTGCTCCGAACATCGGGTTCAGTGTCCATCCGAAGATCGGGATCCACACACCGGCTGCCAGCGGAATACCGATAATGTTATAGAAAAATGCCCAAAACAGGTTCTCATGGATATTTCTCAATGTTGCACGGCTTAACCGGACAGCTGCCGGAACGTCACTCAGACGGCTCTTCATCAGTACTACATCTGCGGCATCGATCGCCACATCTGCACCGGCGCCGATGGCTATTCCGATATCGGCTCTGGTCAGTGCCGGCGCATCGTTGATACCGTCTCCGACCATGGCTACTTTTCCGTACTCTTTTAATTTGCGGATCACGGCTTCTTTTCCATCCGGAAGGACTCCGGCGATAACCTGATCCACCCCTGCCTGTGCACCGATCGCTTTTGCAGTCTGCTCATTGTCCCCGGTTAGCATAACGACCCGGATACCCATATTCTGCAGTTCCTGTACCGCTTTCGGACTGTCTTCCTTGATCACGTCAGCAACGGCGATCATACCGATCAATACGTCATCCTTTGCAAAAAGCAATGGGGTTTTTCCCTGTTTTGCCAGTATCTGTGCCTGATTTTTTACCTGTTTTCCTACTGTCACCTGGCTGCTGATGTATTTCATGCTTCCACCGAGCAGTCTGTGTCCCTCCAGCGTTCCTGTCAGACCATTTCCTGCCAATGCCTGGAAGTTTTCCACTTCTTTGGTGGAGATTTTTCGCTGTGCAATCTCTAACAATACAGCTTTCGCCAGCGGATGTTCGCTCTTCTTTTCCAGTGCTCCTGCCAGTTCCAACAGTGCTTTTTCATCATATCCAGATTCGCACACCAGATCCGTTACTCGTGACTCCCCGCTTGTGATGGTTCCTGTCTTATCCAGTGCCACGATCTGCACTCTTCCGGCTTCTTCCAGCGAAACAGCGGTTTTAAAGAGGATACCATTTTTCGCTCCCATACCGTTACCAACCATGATCGCTACCGGTGTGGCAAGTCCCAGTGCACACGGGCAGCTGATGACCAGTACGGATATACCTCTTGCAAGCGCGTAGCCGAAAGTCTGTCCGGCAAGCAGCCATACGATCGTCGTGACTACCGCGATCAGGATAACCACCGGTACAAATACACCGGAAACTTTATCTGCAATCTTCGCAATCGGCGCTTTTGTCGCAGCCGCATCGCTGACCATCTGAATGATCTGAGACAATGTGGTATCTTCCCCCACTCTCGTTGCCTCACAGCGGATAAATCCGGACTGGTTGATCGTAGCTGCCGATACCAGGTCACCCTCTTCTTTATCCACCGGGATGCTCTCTCCGGTCAGTGCCGCCTCATTGACTGCACTGTGTCCTTCCAGGATCTTTCCATCCACCGGAATACTCTCGCCCGGGCGAACCACAAAAATATCTCCTTTTTCTACCTGTTCGATCGGTACGGTGACTTCTTTTTCTCCCTTCACGAGAACGGCGGTCTTCGGTGCCATATTCATAAGGCCTTTCAGTGCATCCGTGGTCTTTCCCTTAGATCTCGCCTCAAGCATCTTTCCTACGGTGATCAGTGTCAGGATCATTGCTGCGGATTCAAAATAAAAATCCATCATGTAATCCATGACCGCTTCCATATTACCGTCCACCTGTGCCCTGGTCATTGCAAAGAGAACATACACACTCCATAAGAAGGATGCCATCGATCCCATCGCTACCAGCGTATCCATGTTCGGGGATCTGTGCCACAGGCTCTTAAAACCACTGATAAAGAACTTCTGGTTGATCACCATGACAATACCTGCCAGAAGCAGTTGTACCAGACCCATCGCGATATGGTTATCCTCAAACCACGCCGGCAGCGGCCATCCCCACATCATATGTCCCATGGAAAAATACATCAATACCAGTAAAAATCCTACAGATGCGATCAGTCTGCGTTTTAAAACCGGTGTCTCTTTGTCTTCCAGTGCAGTTGCATCGGCTCCGGACGGTTTCTTTTCTCCGGCTCCTTTTTCGGAGGCACCGTACCCTGCCTGTTCCACCGCCGCAATGATCTGCTCCGGCGGTACATCTCCTTCCACGCCCATCGAATTGGTCAGAAGGCTGACGGAGCAGGAGGTAACTCCCGGAACTTTGCCCACTGCTTTTTCCACTCTGGCACTGCAGGCGGCGCAGCTCATTCCGGTTACGTTGTATTGTCTCATGTCTTGCTTCACCCTTTCTGTACATAAATTTGTATAATAGCTTTTTTATTGATACCGGATTGCTCCGTACTTCGTACTCTTTTTGACCCTGGTATCATTTCATCAATTTCTGCAGTGTTGCCATCAGTTCATCCACTACTTCGTCTTTTCCCTCACGAATATCCCGGACAACACAGGAATGAATATGGCTGGACAACAACTCCCGGTTAAACGCATTCATTGCAGCGCTGACCGCTGCGGACTGAATCAGGATATCGTTGCAGTAGGCATCTTTTTCAAGCATCCCCTTGATGCCGCGAATCTGTCCTTCGATTCGGCTCAGACGGTTCATCAACTTCTTTCGCTCATCCTGGGAACGGGCTGTGGTCTTACGGTAACAGCAGCATCCGTTTTCTTCCTGTGCAATATTTTTTTCCGGTTCTTCACTTTCTTTTGCACACATCTCACATATTTCGTTATCTGTTTTTATAGATTCATCCTTTCGTGTAGGATTCTGTTCTTTCAATTGATCACCTCATTTATTTTTCATATACCCACGGGGAGTATCTTTACTATATACCCCCTGTGGGTATTTTGTCAAGGTACTTATTGTATAGTATTTCTCATTTTTCAGATTTTATTTTTCAGCATTCTGAAGCAACTACAAACTTTCACCTGTTACTCACGCAAAATAAAAAAGAGCAACGGAACTCTTCTTATCCAAGTTTCCGTTGCTCCCGTATTTTTTTCTTTTGCTTTCCTTTTGCTTTCCCTCTACCACTCTATCTGCGCCGCACCCCAGGTCAGCCCCGCACCAAATCCGGAGAGAATGATCTTCTGTCCTGGCTGCAGCATTCCCTTTTTGTTCATCTCATCGAGAAGGATCGGGATACTGGCTGCGGAAGTGTTGCCATACTGCTCCATATTCATCGGGAACTTTTCTTCCGGCACCCCAAGCCGCTTTGCCACGGACTGAATGATTCTGCTGTTAGCCTGATGAAGAATAAACCAGTCGATTGTTTCTATCTGAGTTTCGGTCTTTTCTGTTACCTGTCGGATACATTCCGGGACCTTTTTCACTGCAAATCGAAAGACTTCCTGCCCGTTCATCTGAATATATTCAGTTTCAGAATCATTCTCTTTCCATGGATTCTCTATTTTCCTTCCCGGGCAGGTAAGTACTTCACCGCTCATGCCGTCCGACCACTGAACAAACCCTTCCATTCCATGATCTGCCGCCGTTACCACCGCCGCTCCGGCACCATCCCCGAACAGGACACAGGTGGAACGGTCGTTCCAGTCGATCAGTTTAGACAGCACTTCCACGCCCACCAGCAGGATATTTTTATAAATCCCGGCACAGATATACGCATGTGCGGTATGCAGGGCAAATAAAAAACCGGAACATGCCGCACTCAGATCAAACGCCGCCGCGTTCGTAGCATGGATGGCTTTCTGCACCAGACATGCAGTACTGGGAAACTGAAAATCACTGCTGCACGTTGCCACCAGGATCAGATCAATCTCCGATCCGTCCATCCCTGCATCTTTTAATGCTTCCTCTGCCGCAGCTGCTGCCATATCTACTCCACTTTCGTTGGTAGCAATTCGTCGATTTCGAATCCCCGTCCGGGAAGCGATCCACTCATCACTGGTATCCACCAGCTTTGCCAGATCATCATTGGTCACCACATATTCCGGCAGATAACTTCCTGTTCCTATAATTTTCGTTGTCATATATGTTCCTCTTCTTCACTTTTATTTTGAACTTCAAATTATTACCTTTTCAAAGTATATGTCATCTTTTCATTTTTGTCAAGCTACATAAGCAATAGAACTGTGGCTGAAATGCAATGCAATAAAAAAGACCGCCGGCATCGCTCTGCTCTCGCAGAACAATACCGGCCATCTTCTTTCTTCATTTTTGGGTAGGTACCCCTCTCTCCGGGCTTACATAGGTGGATCCGCTTCCGCCGAATCTGCCTTTATTTTTCAGATACACATGTTTGATATACCAGAGGGTCTTTTCCTCCCCTTTCACTGCCAGCATCCGCAGCAGATATTCAATCTGTGCGCTGGTATCCGGATGAATGAACCACAGTCGGTCTTTTCCTTTCAGAAAATATTCCAACGGTGAGGCATCTGTATAGGTTTCCGGGTGATAGGTCCGTGATGCGCTGATCCGATCCATGATCATCTCGGCGATATATTTTCTTGGCATCGGCATACCGGCAAGTACATGCTCCGCTCCGATTCCGTAATCTACCCAATATTCAAAATGATGTTTGTTTCTTCCTTTGTGATGCAGCCAGGAAGTAGATACTCCGGTGGCTTCTCTCTCTGCATTGTTGGGGCTTCTGGTTCCCTGATAGTATTTTGCTCCCACCATGAACTCGGTAGGAGAATATTTCGACAGGTCATGCAAAAATCCCTGCTTATACAATCCCACCTTAAAACAATACTTCATAACCAGAAATTTATGGGATGTGATCGTCTTAAAATGTCCCCATGCGTTCATATTACTTATCTCCCTGTTTTTCTAAGATTTTGTGGGCAAAAAGTATTTTGCTCACTTACTCACATTTTTGATGAGTACGAAGGCAGAAACCTTCCTGCCGGCAAGCTTGCGTCAGGCTTTTGCCCCCGGTTCTCTGGCATCCCCTAATAATACCAGTATCGTCCGCGGTTTTACATAGATTGATTTCTTCTCTTCCAACAGCAGTTCCTCTCCTTTCGGGCAGACACTGTTTTTTTTCGAAGAATCAATCGCCAGATACCATCGCATCCCCTCCGGGATATCCGGCAGGGCAAATTTGTGTTCATTCCAGTGCATGTTGTAGATCACATAGATAAACACATCTTCTTTCCCGGTCATCTCTTTTGCGTAACCACCACAGTACAGAATCCCGATCTGCCGGCTGCTGCTCTCCGTGTCTGCAAACCAGGCGCGTTCCGAATGATAGGAGATTTCCGGCCAGCCCAGGGATTTGTAATCGGTCGGGCGTAGCTCCTGTGGCATATGCAGGATCGGATGATCTTTTCGAAAACGGATCAGATCCTTTACAAACCCGGTAAACTGGCTGTAAGATCTGCCCTTTTTCCAGTCTATCCATCCGATTTCATTGTCCTGACAATATGCATTGTTATTACCCATCTGGCTGTTTTCCAGTTCGTCACCGCCGTATAACAACGGAGTCCCCTGTGACAAAAACAACAGCAGCATGGCATTCCTCATCTGTCTTCTTCGAAGTTCCAGAATCGACGTTTTTCTTGTCGGACCTTCCACACCACAGTTCCAGCTGTAATTATACGCACTGCCGTCCCGGTTTTCCTCACCGTTCTCCATATTATGACGGGTATCATAACTGGTCATATCTGCCAGGGTAAAACCATCGTGGTTTGCCAGATAATGAACCTCACCGTGATCCTGGGGATTTTCTCTGGTATAATATAAGAATCCATTCACCTGATCCTCATCACCTCTGAGAAAACGGCGCATCACGCTCTGGAATCCGCTGTGACAGGCTGCCAGACGTTTTTTTCCGCCCAGTTTTCTTGCGATTCCACCCATATCATAGCCACAGCCAATCAGTTTCACATCCGCAAGTACCGAATCTCTTGCCAAAAGTTCCATCCAGACACCATCACCCATCAGGACAAATCCGTCCACCCGGTATTCCATCCGCCAGAACCGCAGCACTTCCAACACCATCTGTGGATCCGTCTCCACCGGAAAATAAAAATCCATCAGATACTCGATGCCAGCCTCATGAAGAGCGCTGAAAAAGCTTTTTAGCTCCTTCTCCGGCTGATTACTCTTACAGTAAGATGCCTTCGGAGCAAAATAATTTCCTTTCGTATATCCCCAGTAATTAAGTTTTTCTTCCTGATACCGTATCGTTTTATCATACCCATACCGGTCTTTTTCGCCGGTTTTTGACGGATATTCTTCAAAATCATACGACGGCATCAGTTCCAGCGAGGTAATCCCCAGTTCTTTCCAGTACGGGATCTTTTCCGCGAGTCCCTGAAACGTTCCCTTTGCCCGCACCCCGGAGGTCTTCTGCATCGTGTAGCCTCTCGGATGAACCTTATAAATCACCATATTTTCATAGGGAATCGGTTCCGCAAGGGGCACCACTTCGTATCCTCTCAGCACTTTTGCCGAGGTCATCACTTCCCCTTCCGCTTTTTCGCCAAAACACGGTTCCCCCGTCACCAGTCTTGCCGCAGGATCAGTAAATGTTATCTCTCCCTGCCGGTACCGATACTCATACTGGTGCAGCCCCGGTTTTTCGACCATCACCGCATACCGTCTGCCGGTGCGATAAGTCTCATCCAGCAAGATACGCTGTTCTTCTCTCCCGTCCCTATAAAACAGAAGTTCCGGTGATTCTCCTGTTCTGGTATCCACAGCAAAATTATACCGGTTTCCTTTTCCGGTCACTCCCGGACGGGATGGATCACCCGGACTGATCTTCCAGGGTTTTCTTTCTGTTCCCATCTTTTTCCCCCTCTATAAACAAATATCCAGTTCTACCGGACAATGATCGGATCCAAAAATCTCTGTGTGGATCTTCGTATCTTCCAGCCGGTCTTTCAGGCTTTCGGACACACAGAAATAGTCGATCCGCCATCCTGCATTCTTTTCTCTCGCTTTGAATCGATAAGACCACCAGGAGTAGATTCCTTCCTGCTCCGGGTAAAAATAACGAAAAGTATCGATGAAACCGGATTCCAGGACTCTTGAGAATTTTGCACGCTCTTCATCGGTGAATCCGGCATTTTTCCGATTGGTTTTCGGGTTCTTTAAGTCTCGCTCACAGTGTGCGACATTAAGGTCACCGCAAAAAATAACAGGTTTCTCTTTCTCCAGTCCTTTCAGATATGCAAGAAAATCATCTTCCCATTGCATCCTGTAAGGAAGTCTGGCCAGTTCGTTCTGAGAATTTGGTGTGTATACGGTCACCATGAAAAAATCCGGGTATTCCAGTGTGATCACCCGTCCCTCCTGGTCATGTTCCTCGATGTTGATTCCATATCGCACAGACAGCGGCTCCTGCTTTGTAAAAATCGCCGTACCTGAATATCCCTTTTTCACTGCATAATTCCAGTACTGATAATATCCCGGAAGTTCCAGCTCAATCTGTCCTTCCTGCAGTTTACTCTCCTGAATACAGAAAATGTCTGCATCCAATTCCTGAAAGCGTTCCTTGAATCCTTTCGTCACACAGGCCCGCAGCCCATTTACATTCCATGATATCAGTTTCAAACATCTGTCCTCCTGTTTTGTCAAGTCTGGTTTTATTATAACACACAAAAGCTATCCAGTGAAGCGTCCGATGGTCCGTGAAAATGAAGTCCTTTTTTTCTGTATTCTTCCATATATTCCCAGATTTCCTCCGTCACCAGTTCTCCCGGATTGACCAGTGGTATTCCCGGCGGATACGGAATCAATGCTTCTGCCGCAATCTTTCCTTTTGCTTCCCGCCAGGGAATCCGTTTCTTTTCTTTAAAAAATGCCTGTCGCGGAGTATCGATCATCGGTGGAATCTGTGGAATCAGACGTGTCTCCGCATTCACAACATCCACATTGTTCTTTCCCGTCATTTTCCTGCTGATGTCTTCCAGTGCCTCCACCAGCTGCCTCATATCACTCTCTTCATTGGCATATGTTACAACAGCAACCACATATCGATCATCTGCCAGTTCCATACCGATCTTGTATTTCTCATAAAGGCGGTCTGCCAGCTGATAACCGGAAAGTCCAAGATCCGAAGCAGAGATCACCAGACGCACCAGATCCAGGTCATAGATAGCTTTTCCGCGAGATGCTTCTCCCACACAGGTAATTCCCGGAATCTTTTTCATTGCTTCTCTTGCCATCTGTGCCAGTGCCAGACCTCGTTGCAGCATCTCCTCCCCGTGAAGAGCCAGCTCATACCGGGCCGCATCCAGGGATGTCATCAGAAGATAGGACGGACTGGTACTCTGCACCATATGCAGACAGGCTTCCAGTCTTCCCAGATCCACCCGGTCACTTCCCACATGTAACAGGGAACTCTGGGTCAGAGATCCCGTCACCTTATGCATGCTCTGCGCGCACATATCTGCATCCTGAAGAATCGCTCCCCGGGGAAGTGTCTCCGTAGCTGTCCCTTCCTTCTGAAAATACAGATGGCCTCCATGTGCCTCATCTACCAAAAGCAACGCCCCGTGTCTGTGACAGATATCGGCAATGGAACGGATATTGCTGCACACACCATAATAGGTTGGACTTACCAGAAAAACAGCCTTACAGTCCGGATATTGTCGGAATCCCTCTTCCACAGTCTCCGGATCCAGGCTTCCCCAAAGGCCGGTGACCGGATCCTGCTTCGGCATCAGATAAACCGGAACCGCCCCACTAAGCGTCAGCCCCATCAGTACGGATTTGTGGGCATTTCTTGCTACCATGATCTTCTCGCCCTCTTTTACCGAGGCAAGCACCATCGCTTCATTTCCACAGGTTGTTCCATTGACCAGAAAATACGTTTTTTTTGCCTGAAATACTTCCGCTGCCAGCTCCTGGGCCTCCCGGATCACGCCTTCCGGTTCATGCAGATCATCCAGTCCCTCTGCCTCTGTCAGATCAAACCGGAAGATGCCATCTCCTGTCCACTGTCGCCAGCGGGGACTGATTCCCTTTTCGTATCGATGCCCTGGAATCTTAAAATATACCGGTCGGTTTGTTGTATAACCAACAATCGCATCCAGTAATGGTGTTTTTCTTTGTTCCATATTGTTCTCCTGCTCTTTTCTCACTGACTTTCTGTCCTTGTCCTATATCAACAGTCGTCCTTTTTTCTCATGCAATCATAACCTTTAACTCTTTGATAACATAATCAAAATTGGTCCACCGAACCAATTATTAATATGCAACGCAATAAAGAAAGAGCTCTCGCATCATTATCTTCTGCGACAGCCCTTTCTTATATTCCTTATGCATATCAGCACAATTATTCTTTATTATTTTACCAGTCTTGTCCAGCCGTATTTGTCTTCTTCTTTACCCCACTGGATGCCTGTCAGATAATCATACAGTTTCTGAGTCAGTTCACCAATCTTGAAGTTATTAATTGTGATTTCTTCTCCTTTGTAAACCAGTGCGCCTACAGGGGAGATAACTGCTGCTGTACCGGTTCCGTATACTTCTTCCAGTCTTCCGTCTCTTCCGGCCTGCATAAGATCATCTACAGACAGATGCGTTTCATTTACTTTGTATCCCCAGTCTTTCAGGATATGAATGATAGAATCTCTGGTTACACCAGGAAGTACTGTTCCTTCGATCGGAGCTGTGTAGATTTCGCCGTCGATCTTGAACATAATGTTCATTGCACCAACTTCTTCTACATATTTTCTTTCACGGCCATCCAGCCACAGTACCTGAGAGCAACCATATTTTTCAGCTTTTACCTGACCGATAATAGATCCTGCATAGTTACCGCCACATTTTGTAAATCCGGTACCACCCTGTACGGCACGAACATATTCATCTTCAACCATGATCTTAACCGGAGCCAGACCTTCTGCATAGTAAGCACCTACAGGAGAAAGGATGATTACGAACTTATATGCTTTTGATTTGTGTACGCCCAGAGAAGACTCACATGCAAATGCAAACGGACGGATGTACAGAGAAGTTTCCGGTTCAGACGGAACCCAGTCTTCTTCTGCTTTTACCAGTGCGTTTACGGCTTCGATAAACATATCTTCCGGAATAGTTGCCATACACAGACGTTCATTGGAATTGATCATACGACGTGCATTCATCTCCGGACGGAATAACTGGATCTGGCCATCTGCTCTTCTGTATGCTTTCAGTCCCTCAAATGTTTCCTGTGCATAATGTAAAACTACAGTAGCCGGATTCATCTCAATTGGTCCGTACGGACGAATGGTTGCGTCATGCCAGCCAATTCCTTCATCATAGTCCATAGTGAACATGTAATCAGCGAAATATTTACCGAAACCAAGTTTCTTCTGATCCGGTTTTTCCTGCAGTTCTTCTCTTTTAATAAATTTGATATCCATAATATCTCTCCTCCTGCTTTTCTCGAATGTATTTTTACATTCTTACATTCTGCCGGAGCCAGTCTGCTTCGACAACATATGTTAAGTATAAAACTACATTTTTCTCCCGTCAATAGAAAATCCATTGCTTTTTATGATTTCTTCTGTTAAAGTATACATAGATATAGTTGTTTTTTCTGCAATCTTTATGCTGATACAGAACAGCTACCATATTAAGAAAGAGTGAGGTTTTTATTATTATGAGTGATCTGGAAAACAGCGCATGCACCGGTTCCTGCGATACCTGCGGGTCCGACTGCAACCTTGATTTATCCAACCCGAATGCAACCGTAACCCTGACCCTGGACGATGACAGTGAACTGGTCTGTGCCGTCCTGACCATCTTCCCTGCCGGCGAGCATAAATATATTGCTCTGCTGCCATTAGATGAGAACGGCGAAAACCAGGACGGTGAAGTATTCTTATACCGTTTCTTCCAGGAAGAAGGTCAGCAGCCAACTCTCGAGAACATCGAAGACGATGACGAATATGAAATCGCTGCCGATGCTTTCGACGAACTGTTAGACAGTGCTGAATATGACGAAGTGGTTGACGGTAAAGAACTGTAAGAAACACCACCGGTCACAGACTTTGGTTTGTGACCGCATAAAAATCCCGTACATGACAGAATCGTTTATTGATTTTTTGTCATGTACGGGATTTTTCTTTTTGTTCCGTTCGTCTCAGATAACTGTCAGTCTTTACCTTCTACTTTTTCACCGTAGACATAATAGTGTACCCACTCTCCAAGATTCACGGCATGATCGCCAATACGTTCCATATATTTTGCAATCATCAGTACGTCCAGTTCACTGCCGGAACTATTTGGATTTTTTGCAATTTCTTCCATCAGTTCCATTTTGATCTCTTCAAAAAGCCGATCCACCTGATCGTCCGTGGCAATCACTTCTGCTGCCAGTTTGTCATCCTTTCGTACAAACGCATTAACACTGTCATTGACCATCTTGGATGCAATTTTACCCATATGAAAAATCTTCGGGTGCACTTCCAGCTGAAAATCTGTCAGATGCCTGGATACATCTGCGATATCTGCTGTCTGATCTCCGATCCGTTCCATATCCGCGATCATGCGAAGTGCGGAAGAGATACTTCTCAGATCCCCGGATACCGGCTGCTGGCGAAGCAGCAGTGTCATACACATGGCTTCGATATCCCTTTCTTTTTGATCGATCTTCTGTTCAATCTTATGTACACTGACCGCAATCTCCTCATCTTTTTCCCGGAGTGCTTTCATCACCAGTGACATGGCCTCCTCACAGAGGTCACCCATCTCAATCAATTCTCCATTCAGCTTAAGCAGCTGCTCCTGATATGCCTGTCTTGCCATCAGCCAAACCTCCCTGTGATATAATCATCTGTCCGTTTATCTTGCGGTTTTGAAAATATGGTTTCTGTATCATTCATCTCCACCATCTCTCCCAGAAGGAAAAATGCGGTTTTGTCTGAGATTCTGGCTGCCTGCTGCATATTATGGGTAACCATAACAATAGTATACTGGTTTTTCAGTTCCAGTGCCAGATCCTCGATTTTCGTAGTAGAAATCGGATCAAGCGCACTGGTCGGCTCATCCATCAGAAGGACTTCCGGCTGTACCGCCAGCGCTCTGGCGATACACAGTCTCTGCTGCTGTCCACCGGACATACCAAGCGCACTCTTTTTCAGCCGGTCTTTTGTCTCATCCCAGATTGCCGCCTTTTTCAGAGAATCTTCCACAATCGCATCCAGTTCGCTTTTTTTACGGATTCCGTGGGTTCTCGGTCCATAGGCAACATTATCATAGATACTCATAGGAAACGGATTCGGCTTCTGGAATACCATGCCTACCCGTTTTCTCAGCAGATTGACATTTTTCATCTGGTCGATCGGTTCACCGTCCAGAAGCAGTGTTCCGGTGATCTTACATCCTTCTACCAGATCATTCATTCGGTTTAAGGACTTTAACAATGTGGATTTTCCGCATCCGGAAGGTCCGATAAATGCAGTAATCTCTTTTTCCGGGATATGCATGGAAATCTTTTTCAGTGCCTGAAAATCCCCGTAAAATAAATCCAGATCTTTTATCGTAAATTTATCTTTCTCCATTTTCTTACCTCTTTGTCAGTTTTTTCGCGATCCAGCCGGAACCGGCATTGATCAGAAGTACTACTACCAGGAGTACCACTGCCGTTGCATATGCCTGTTTCATATACAGTCCCTCGGACAACAATGCGTACATATGAACAGCCAGCGTTCTTCCCGAACTCATCAGTCCAGGTACTTTTGCGATAGTACCTGCTGTATACATCAGTGCTGCCGTCTCTCCTACCACACGGCCGATACCCAGAATCACACCTGATACGATACCCGGTACCGCAGAAGGAAGAATGATGCGGAAGATTGTCCGCAGACTTCCCGCTCCCAGACCAAAACTTCCCTCACGAAAGGAATCCGGTACTGCTTTCAGTGCTTCTTCTGTAGTTCGAAGAATCAAAGGCAGGATCATAATCGCCAGAGTAAGCGCACCTCCCAGGAAGGTATAACCCCATCTGAATGTTGTTGCAAATAACAGATAACCGAACAGACCATAGACGATCGATGGAATTCCGGAAAGCGTTTCCGCTGTGATCCTTACGAGTTTTACCAGTTTGCTTCCTCTTTTTGCGTATTCCACCAGATAAATAGCTGCGCCGATACCCACCGGAACTGCGATCAGTAATACCAGAAGTACCATCAGAACGGTGTTGATGATTGCTGGCATCATGGATACATTCTCTGTATTATATTCCCAGGCAAACATCTCCGGTGAAAGGTTCGGTATTCCACGAATGAGGATATAACCTACGATACAGACTGTGATCCCCACGGTAAGAAATGTGGCAATCCACATCAGGAACCGCAGCACCAGAGAAAATGGCTGTTCTTTGTAACTTTCCAGCTGACCTTTTATCTTTTCCATCACTGTCCGCTCCTCCTTTGCAGTGCACTGCAGCACAGATTAATGATCAGGATCAGTACAAATAACACTACTGCCGTTGCAATCAGTGCTTCTCTGTGAAGATCCGTTGCATATCCCATCTCCATAACGATGTTGGAAGTAAGGGTTCGAACACCCATAGCCAGGTTTCCCGGTATCACCGGCTGATTTCCTGCTACCATGATCACCGCCATCGTCTCGCCGATGGCACGACCGATACCAAGAACCACACCGGCAAGAATTCCTGACTTTGCTCCCGGAAGTACTGCAAAGAACACACTTCGTTCCCGTGTGGCGCCAAGAGCCAGGGCTCCTTCATAATAGGAGTCCGGAACCGCGCGGATACTGCTTTCTGCCACACCGATCACGGTGGGCAGAATCATAATTCCCAGCAGTATCGATGCTGTCAGAACACTTTTTCCGCTTCCTCCCATGAGTTTTTGCATGATCGGAACAATTACTACCAGACCAAAGAATCCGTAGACGATCGATGGGATTCCTGCCATCAGTTCCACTGCCGGTTTGAGAATTTTATATAATTTCTCGTTACAGAACTTTGCCAGATATACCGATGCGAAAAAAGCAATCGGAACACCGATAATAATTGCTCCTGCGGTTACATAGATACTACCCACAATCATCGGCAGGATGCCGAAAATATTGTTCATGGGTTTCCATTTTTCTCCCAACAGAAAATTCAATGGTCCAATCTTTGCGATTGCCGGAATTCCGTTTGCAAACATAAAGATGCAGATCAATACAACTGCCGCGATTGACACACATGCTGTCAGGATGAAAACACATTTCATAATGAATTCTCTTGCTTCCTTCATGTTACTCCTTCTTTCAGAGAAAAACTGTTCCGTCTTTCACTTTTCTATGGAATACGGAACAGTTTCTTTTCTGTTTCTGATCATTTACTGTACGTCTGCCCAGTCCTGCGTTTCTCCTGTGAAGATAGACATTACCTGATCACTGGTCAGCTCATCTACCGGGTTCTGTTTGTTCACGATAACTGCGATTCCATCCAAAGCGATCGGTGTTGCGGTTACACCCTGAGAAGTCTCTGTATCCTTCAGTTCTCTGGATGCCATTCCGATATCGCAGATTCCGTCGATGGCAGAAGTAACACCTGTGGTAGAATCGTTCTGCTGTACTTCGATTTCCACATCTGCATTCAGTTTTTTATAGCTCTCAGCCAGTTTTTCCATAACAGGTGTGACAGAAGAAGATCCTGCAACAGTTACTTTACCGGAAAGACCTGATGCTTCATATGCACCTTCATTGCCCTGGCTGATATATCCGTTATCTTCAACTACTTTCTGTCCGTCTTCGCTCATGATATATTTTACAAAATCAGCTGCCACCTCACTCAAACCATCTTTTGTTACAATATTAAACGGACGGGAAATTTTGTAAGAACCATCTTTTACAGTATCTACAGAAGCTTCCGCACCGTCGATTTTCAATGCTTTTACGCTGTCATCCAGAGATCCCAGAGATACATAACCGATTGCATATTCATTACCTGCAACTGTTGTCATCATAACAGAAGTACTGTTGGTGATTTCTGCTGTATCTGTGGTGTTATCAATTTTATTTCCATCGGTATCTTTTGTCTCGATACCGAACAGTTCGATAAAAGCTCCTCTTGTTCCGGATCCTTCCTCTCTGGATATCGGACTGATCATTCCCGAGAAATCTCCTCCCTTACTGTCTTCAGCTGCCGGAGTGTCTGTTGCTGCTGTATCTGTGTTTTCAGACTCCTGTGTTGTATCTGTACCGGTTGTAGTATTGCTGCTTCCACATCCTGTAAAGATCATTGCGGATACTGCAACTGCTGTTCCCATTACTGCCCATGTTTTTTTCATAATAAAATTTCCTCCTAGTCATAACCATTCTTTTTCTTTATTTATCTGACAAAGAGAGTATAGAAAATCTATGTTAAAACCGAAAGTTGTCTTTCGTAAAATAAGTGTTAAATAAACCGGGACTTTGTAAAGTGATTTTACATACGCTTCCCCTTTCGGATCCGGTACACACAAAAAAAGACAAGGATGTGTAAAAGAATTACACATCCTTGTCTTTATCATCACCGATATCCTCGTATTTCAGATCTTCCGCATATTCCAGTCTTCCGATATAGGTAGTATGGATAAACATTGCCGGTAACAGGACACTCGTGATCACACTGGACACAGCATCTCTGATGCTGTGTCCATCCCATAAAAGCACCAGATAATTTACCATGCCGGTAAAAAAGCCCAAACCGAACAATATGAGCCCCGTAGTCATCAGGAATCGTAGTCTTCGTGGATTCTCCCGGAAGATCACTCCCAGAATACCTACTATCAACAGACATACTCCATAGCTTCCGTAGATAATACACAGTACATTGGCCCTGTGCATCTGCGCCGGTGCAGTCGGTATATATCTGAGACCCAGACTCAGATACTGCACAAAATAAATACTGATATCCATAGCTCCTTTTAACATAAGAAGAAAAGAAGCTAAAAAAAGCCAGTTTCTCGCTTTCATCTTTCCTATCCCTTATTTTCCGGTGGTACTTCCAAAACCACCATTTCTCACTCCATCTGCATCGTCGTCTTCCGTGATTCCGTACTGCATGAAGATTCCCTGTACCATTCCTTCACTCTGTCCAACTTCCAGCGTTTTTCCTTCTTTGCTGTCATTGGTCAGCTTCATGAACATATGCCCTTCATTATCCGAATAAAAATAATCACTGTCAATGATTCCCACGGTGTTATTCAACTGCAGGCGATACTTGAAGCCAAGACCGCTTCGCGGATACAGGCACAGCACCCAGTCTTCTGCCATCTCCACCCGGACACCGGTAGGAATCTTTACCATCTCTCCCGGCGCCAGTGTAAAGCTGACCGGTGCAAAAAAATCATATCCGGCACTTCCCCTGGTGGCACGTTTTGGCAGTTTAATACCTTCATATATTTCCCGGATCTTTTCTTCCGGCTGTTCCCCGAAGGTATCTACCCAGTCCTTCCGGAACTGTTCCCAGCTTACTTTATGAAATTTTGCGATTCTTTTCATTCTTTTCTCCTTATGCGTGTAATACTACCAGACCTACTTCTCTGGATTTTGGTACATCGATCACCCGCTGATTCGGGCTTCCCTTCCATGGAAGGCTCACATCCCTGCGTTCCAGATCGAATTTGCCGTCTACTATCACATCCAGATAAGAAACAATCGGCAGATCCTGAATATCTTCCCACAGATATCCTGTATACAGCCAGATGTTCTTCTTTGGATATTTTTCCTTAATCTCTCTTGCAAAAGCCGTAACTTCATCCACATTCTTCTCATGAAGCGGATCACCGCCGCTGAAAGTGATTCCCTCTATATACGGTTTGTCCAACTGCTCAAAAATCTCCTGTTTTGCAGATTCGTCAAACAGTACTCCGCCTTCCGGATCCCAGGTAATCGGATTCTGACAGCCTTTGCAGTGATGGCTGCATCCAGCAACCCACAGAACCACCCTCAGTCCGTCACCGTTTAACATATCATCTTTCGTTATATCATGGTATCTCATAAATCCATTATATCCTTTCTCCAAATTTACTTTCATTCTGACAGCAGATCCCGGATTTTAGATCTTACCACATCGAAAGCCACATCGTTCATTCCACTGTTGACAACAATATCTGCCCGATTTCTCATCGGTTCCACATAAAGATAATGCATCGGCTTTACTGTGGTCAGATACTGCTCTACAATATTATCCAGATCTCTTCCCCGTTCCTTTACATCTCTGATGATGCGCCGGAGGATCCGCTCATCCGCATCTGCATCCACATAAATTTTGATGTCCAGCAGTTCCCGTACCCGTGGATCCGTCAGAAGAAGGATACCTTCCACGAGAATAATTTTCTTTGGTTCTATATGAAGCGTTTCTTTTGAGCGATTATGCTGACTATAGTCATACACAGGACATTCGATGCTTTCTCCTGCTTTTAGCTTTTTGAGGTGTTCTGTCAGAAGATCCGTCTCCAGTGAATCCGGATGATCATAATTCACTTTTTTTCTCGCTTCAAAGGGAATAGCATCCTGACACCGGTAATAATTGTCATGATAAATAACTGCCACATCATCCGGAAATTCATTTTTCAGGCGATTAGTAAACGTTGATTTTCCCGAACCGGTTCCTCCGGTTATTCCTATGATCGTACATTTCATTACGTATCGTTCCACCTTTGTGTTTATTTCCCTGAACAGTTTAGCACACCATGGCTTCCCACGCAAGGAAAAGAGCGGGTAAGCCCGCAGCGAAACCGAAAGGATACAGATGCCAAACCCAATGATACAGCAGGTGTAACAGGATCTTAGGCAGATTCCTCTGCTGCCTGTAGAGTTACAATGTTTAACTGATTCAAATGTTTCATCCTTCTTTTATCTTATCAAATCGAACATAATTTCACAACAGAAATCTCTTAAATTTAACCACTCTTTCATATGTATTCAGATTTCTGAAAATGTGTATCGGAAAGATACTAATCCGTTTTGCATATAAAAACAGACCTGCTTACTTATATCTCTACAAGTATACAGGTCTGTTGTTTTGTCGTTTTGACATATTGTGGAAATACTACATCCCTTAGACTTATTAAAAACTTCGCAAACTTTTCGTTTCAGATTTTGGTAAAATTCTGTACCAAAAAACCGTTGATAAATTGCGATATTTTACGAAACTTTACGATATCTGGATTTTTACTCTTGAAAGAGCAGAAACCCTTGATTTTCCTATAGTTTCAGGGATTTTAAGAAGCAAGTTCGCAGTGGAAATTACATTCCCATCTGCTTTGCGAACTTTGTCAGAACCCCTTGTATTTACTGAGTTTCTTCTATCTATTTTTTATCTGTACCCAATTTTTCGGTTGGGTACAGCTTCCCGCGAAGCATTTTTTATACCGTTTGATTTTTATTTTTTTGGGTACGCGTTTTTTGTAATTTGGGTATTTTTTCAACTATCTCATAACGCTCTGCCAAACTTCTTAACTTCTTCGTCAAATTTCAGCTGCGTTACATGAGTATAAATTTCAATAGTCGTACTGTAGTGCTGATGTCCCATCAGCGCCTGCACGATCTTAGGCTTTATGTCACTTTCAAAACATCTGGAACAAAAAGTATGTCTGATTGCGTGAGGGTATACATCCTCGAAAACCACTGGCACTCTGTTTTCCCTTGCTGCTTCATATGCTTCGGTTTCATTAATTTCTTTGACAACCTTTTTACATTCTTTTTCCGCATGGTATCTGAGTATCGGAGAACCCATGGTGGTGCAAAACACCAGATCCGAAAATTCACCCTTACCTCGATAGCGACTGCCTAACTTTTTCCTTAAAGCATCCTGTTTTTCTTTCTGAGCAAGAAACATTTCCCTCGCTTCTCCCATAAAAGGGATCGTCCGGTATGAATTGTGTGTTTTGGGAGTTGTCAGCATAATCTTTTTCACGCCATCAATATAATTGCATGACAAAGATCGGTTAATATTGATACAATTGTTTTTGAAATCAACATCTTTCCATTTCAAACCACCAACTTCTCCAATTCGCATCCCTGTCAGAAACATGATATAAAACATTTCTTTATACCAGTTATCTTCGACCGTCTGCAAAAATAATCGCTGTTCCTCTACACTAAGAAAACGTATTTTCTTCTTTTTGTTTTCCCAAGGAACCACAATCTCAAAACAGGGGTTTTCTGAAATGATCTTATTTCTCTTCGCTGATTCCAGACACTCTCGGACACGCCCCAGTGCATCACGCATACTGGAAGCTGCCCTTCCCTCTTTTTGCAGGGTGTTCACGGCTTCCTGAATATCTATGTTCAAAATATCTGTTACTTTTTTATCACCCAGTATTCTTCCAAACGTATTATAATATTTACTTTTCATCGGAAAAATACTCGTCTCTTTGATTACCGGAACTTTACACTTTGTAAACCATTCCTCAAACCATTCATTCAGTGTGATATTACTTCTTTTTGCATTGACATTCTGTTTCGCCTGTTCTTTTGCCTTTTCGAAATCTTTTCTCAGCTGTTTCAGTTGTAACCCGTAGATACTGATTTCCACACCTTGTACAACGGCTCTTGCTTCGTATCTGCCATCTTTCCGTTGTCTGATTCCTGTTCCAAGCTCTCTTCCTTTTAAGTCTTTTCCCATCTTTCGCCATCCTCTCTCTATCTTGAGGACGCTTCGATTGAGATACTTAAGATTATAGTTAAAGTTCGCATTAAAAGCAACCCCTTTCTTTTTACCTTTATTAACACTTCCCACTGATCGAAGCCAGCCACTTGTCCAGTATCGCTTTATTTGCATACAGGCGGTTTCCGATCCGCAGGGCATATGGGCATTTTTCTTTTGTCAGAAGTTCCCTTGCTTTGGTTTCCCCGATTCCCAGATATTCACAGAACTCTTTCACATTTAATAAGGCTTTCTCCACGTTATCACATCCTTTTTCTCACCTGTTCCAGAAACGCCTCTGCTTCCGGATTTCTCCCGGTTTTGGGTGGTTTCTTTCGAAACGTTTTTTCATCTTCCAGAGGAAAGTCATGTGCTGCAAAGAACTTTTGCAGACCACACAGGTCAATTTCTTCATTGATAATTGCACCGTCTTCTTTTCTCCTGATCCGGTAATGCTCACAGTACCCCAGTCTTCGGTTTGCTTTGTAACCCTGCCAGATATTCTCCGCATAACATCCGATCTCGTCCAGCATCCTTTGTACCCGGAAGAACGTATACGGCAGCCAGTCATACACTTTGTGCAGACCTACGCCTTGCAGGTCTATATCAATGGTTTCTTCTGAGGGATCCCCTTTTTGATTGCTGTATTTTTTCGGGATTTTATCACTTAACTTTAACATGGCAGTCCGCCTCCTTTCTGATCCGTTGGAAACGGTAACTCCTGTTGTTCTGTAAAAGGACACGCGTCCTCTTCTTTTACCGTCTGGAATTTTTCCTTCCGCTTCATATATTCTTCTACAGACGGATATTTTACAATCGTTCCGTCTTCCTGGTAAACATATACTTCATGGATCCGGCGAAGAAATGCTTTCCATGTTTCCGGTTCTTCTTTTTGTACTTCTTTATACTGATCCTCCAATGGAAGATTTGAAATGATATATGCAGCCGTATAACAGGCTACTTTGTCATTGTATCTTGCCGGAAGTCTTAATGGGTATACATCAAGATAATTCAGCATATCCGAGATTGGGATAGAGTTTCTGAACTCTTCAAATACAATTACTTCATGCCCTCTGTAAAAATCAAAGGGATGTTTATATGACCCCTGCGTTACGCGGTATACTGCACTGTCTCCGTATTTATCCATAACACTTCTAGTCTTTCCTTTGCCGGTAGCACCATAAATGTAGATTACATGAAGATCCAGCCTTCTTTTGTTCTTATATTTCTCCTCCAGTAACTCCTGCCGGATTTTATCCATTTTATCTATATGTAAAAGGAAGTCGTTATTTTCCCTCAAAATCTCTGCATTACTTAATCCAGCTTCAATCAGCGAATAGAGTTCTTCCATATCTGATCGTTTACCTTTGCTTCTGGGCATCTTTCCCCATTCTTCGTAGGTGTTCGGGACGCTGGTTTCTGCTTTTGTTGTATCTGCCCACCGTCCACTCTTTTTTATGTATTCCACATTGCTTTTCGCAGTTCCAAGTGCAATCTCGATATGTGCGGTGGGAAAATGTTTTTTCACTTTCTTTTGCCGTACCCGGGAGGAACAATAGAAGTAGACATGTGTGTGATACGTTCCCTGTTCTCCGATCTCATCTGCCATACAGAAAAATTCTATAGTGGTAAAATTTTTAATCAGGATCTCTTTAATGGTTCTGTGATCTAGTCCATGCTCCGCAGGATTGTTGATCGTCAGCTGATAGGCGTTTCTCTGGATCTTTCCCCATCCGTCACTGAATGTCTCTTTGTTCTCTTGTGTTATTTCTTCGTTGACGGTATTTTCTTTCTCTTTCATTTTTGTCTCATCCACTGGTGTTTCCCCCTTTTCTGATCTGTTTTTGTTCGCTTTGTTCATTTGCTGTGAACAGGAATTTATATTGAAAAATGCCTATATTTCTTATATTTTTGATGGATTTTTATTTGTTTTGTGCGAGAGGGGGTAGTACTAACCCCCTCTCGCCACTCAGTCCGCGCTTCCGGCGTTACCGCCGAAGTGCTCCCTGAGTGTGCAGACAATCTGTTTTTTCCACCCCAGCATATCCGTAATCCATGGAATTTTGACTTCTTTCACTTCCCTGCCATCTAACAGGATCACACCTTCGCCCGGCTGGTAAACCCGATCCGGCAGTTCTTCCCCACTAAAAAGCATCCCTTTCTGCTCCCGGCTCAGTCTTCCCAGCGCAAGCAAAACCATGAAGTTATCACGACTTCCACCGGAGAACAGGCTGGCATCTGCTCTCTGCGTTACTATCCATACCCCAAAACCGATACCTCGTCCCAACATCAGGATCTCAGAAACCATATTTAGGACTTCCCCGGCTTTCTTCGTTTTCTCCTGCTTGTCCTGCATCTGCAAACGACTGATAAACGCTGGGTATTCATCGAACACCAGAAGGAACCGCCGTCCCGTTTCTCCGGATTGTCTGGCTGCGTTGAATCGTTCATAAAACTTCGTAATTCCACGGAAAGAATCATCACCGGCAAAGTAATATGGATAGTTACTCTTAGCTAAAAACCGGAAATCCGCAGAATTTTTAAAGTCACACACATAAATACAGGTATCAGGATCCGCCTGTAATCTTTTTCCCAGAAGGAACAGAAGCGCAACGGATTTGCCAGATCCCGAGGAGCCGGTGAGCAGTGCATGCGGATGGCTGTCAATGCTTGACTCCACCGGCAATTTCATCTGAACGTCATATGCGGTGTCTCTATCGTACGCCCATACCATTCGGTTGTTGTCCGATTTTTCCCATACTTCTTCGATGACTACACTTCCCTCTTCCCTTCTTTGGGCTTCGATCAATGCTCTTCTCATCTTTTGTCGCTCTTCGACAATCATTTGTACCCCAGCTTCATTTCTGGCTGTGTATACTTCCAAATGATCCTTGAATAGTCTAGTGAGCACCAGATCCGCAGCATCCCTACTGCCGGGATTTCCGTACAGCCGCATATGTTCTGCAACGTTTTTTTCTGCCACTTTTTGCACTAGTTCTTTATAGCTTTCATCCTCGTTGCTGATGTTTTCCGGTAAAATTACAGAAAAATAATAAGCATAAAAGCTTGGTTGAACTTTGCACGAAACACAACGGCAGAACCTAAAGAGTTCTATCAGATCGCCACATTCCTTTTCCACCATTGACTCATCCAGGTTATTCCCATTCAGTCCGATATGAGTCGGATATTCTACCGGTTGGGTACTAGTTCCAAACAATGCTTTCCACACCTCTTTACAGATCCACCTTGTAGGCTGAACAATATATTTTACAAGGTACATGGTTACTTCTATTACTGCCTCCTCTACGGAACATTTTCTACTTTGCTTGACGCATACGGTGGCGGTGCTGATTAACAGCACCGTTACACCGAGTAATCCTAAAATATTTAGCATTTCCTTCTAAAGCTCCTCTACTTTTGCAGTGATCATTGTTTCCTGATCCACCATCACACGGATATCATATGTCTCATCACACGGATAACGAAAATCACGTGTAATAATTACATCCACATCATGGCAATACGCCGGAAAATACTTGTTCAAAAGACTGTCCAGTTTCCATTTAAAGATATTTTCTACCACTTCGAGCGGATAGTTTACCATCCAGTCCGGTACTTCCACTTCACCCGGCAGTAAAATTTCTTTGTACTCCAGCGACAATTCCGCAACTGTCACCTGAATTTCTCCATCAATCGCAGAGATTTCTGTCGACTCAGCATCTGCAAAGATATCCTGCGCACACTGATCCACCAGTTCAGCTACTTTTTCTTTATCATCACAGCCCATCAGAAATCTTTTTTCATATCCATCGCACTCATGAAACTGAATCCGGGCAACTACTTCATAGAACTCCATCGACATGTCATTGAGTTTTTCTACTTCTACTTCAGCTACTGGAATAAACTGTCCCTTGCAGTTCTTTAACGCTGCACGTTCCAACATTGCTTCCAACATGATTTTCATTTCTTTTTCATCCAGTAAAAGATACTCTGATCTGCGTTCACCAACCATGATTTTGAACTCCAGACAACCCGTTTCTTCATCTATACTGGCACCGACAATACTTCCTGTCCGGAACATTTTTGCCAGAACCTCTGCATCATAATAAGTTACCATTGCTTTCATCATGTTATTTTCCATGATATCTTTCCTCCTTTTTTTTATGTACCGGGAGGACAATCCTCCCGGTTTGTTTTTTAGTTACAATACTGCATCCACCAGTTTGATTTCTTTCGCATTTAGCGAATCGATCGTTGATGGTTGACCATTTTTGTCCCGGATCTCGTACATTGTAACTGTACCGCCGATGATCTCGACAAAGACCGGTTTCCCAGCCTGCTTCCTCTGCTGCACTGCATCATTCTCGATAACAGGTTTCATCTGTCCAAGGATTTTAACCTTGATTCTCTGGAACTCCGTCGTATCGCAGACTTCATAGACCTGACCGTCGTAGTCATCTGTTCTTTTGTTATTCTCATAAACCGGATGTCTGCTGACATTCATCAGGATAAACACCGAGTCGTTGAAGACATCTTCAAACGGCACTTGTTTACCATTTAAGATACTTGGCATATCATCTTCTCCTTTCTTCTTAGTGCTTTGGTTAACAGTTTCTTTTTTTCGTCCTTTCATCTGGTAAAAATATTCCAGATTTGTTATGAAGAAAATCTTTACCAGATTTTCGGACGATATTATTCAGGATCATATGACCTCTCTCACAGCTGTGCCTCTATTATACGGCATCATATCTCTTCCTTTCCAGTAAGCGAAAAAACCCCAAAAGTGTATTTTCCGTACCCCTTTGTTATTTATTTAACAACTCCGATCATTTTTTCAGCTAACCTGTTCACCTCATCCAGAATTTCACTCTTCCCCAATAAAATTTCATCGATTCCTTTTCCTGTCCCTTTTGAAATTTTCATTACTTCTTCCAACTTAACGTATTTTCTTGCTTTTTTCCCTCTTGTGATTCCAAGTTTTTCTCTAAACTCTTTTAAAAACTTCTCATCTGGTTTCTCTTTATTCCAATATTTTCCCTGTGTCTCCATATTTTCTTTTCGGTATTCATCAAGTGCTTTCTTTACATTTTTTTTGACATTATAAACATAAATTTTTTTCCTGTTCGGAAATTGTTTGAAAATCGCATTTCTAATGTTATTTTCAAATGAATCTTCTAAAATCCAACTAGGCAAAACCCCGGCAATCTCAGCATAAAGAATTACCATTTCCGATGATACTTTTGCTTCACGATTTCTCCAATCTTTCATTACTTCATCAGTTATCTCTTTTCCCATTTCTATTTTTTTACTTTTCACATAATCTGGAACAAAACTGGGATCCATCCCTGTCATCTTAAGAATTCCATCCATTCTGTTTTTAAGTTCTTCGATTGACATTTTTTAATGTCATCCGGCGCCAGACTTTCCTCCTTGTCTGATTTGTTTGTCGACACCTATAAAATACCAAGAATCCGTTTTTACTTCCCTAACTCTCAAAAAGTCCCTAATAAAATTTTTATTTTTTTCAAAAAAAACTGCGCCCTACCATTTTCGGTAGAAACGCAGCTTCGTTTTCTCTTTTATCTATGTAGCAGCTTGTCTATAGTTTCTTCTATTTTTATACATCTTTGTTTAGTTCGGATGATTTCTTCTATTTTCTCTTCACAGTCCTTTTTTACTCTTGTGTAACTCTCCTTTGAAATATTATATAGATTTTCTTTGTGCTTTGATTGCGTATAGATGCATCTTTCTATATCGATCATCACAGGCAGAACTTCCGGGGAATAAGATAACATCAATTCGAGTAATGATTTCAGCCCGGCTTTGTCGCACTGTTCCAGTCCTCTTATTTTCAAAACAGATGTATCATAAGGAAGTTCTTCTATCCTTTGATAGTATAGTGTCGGCTGTTTTGGTTTCTTGATCCGATAGCGCATCCGTTCAATATACTCCTGCGGATCCGATAAGGATATGTTTACCAGTTTTCTTTCCTTTACTTTCTCAAATACCTGTTTATCATATTGTGCGGTAAAATCTCCTATTTTTCCACGCTTTTCTTTTACAAATTGCGTACCCTCTTTTTTCATCTTATTTAACATGTAATACAATAGCAGATTCTTCCTGTAGCTGTTCCACTGTTCCAGACATTTTCCGGCACTCAGGTTTCTTTCATTCCATAAACACATGATTCTCACTGCATTGTCAAAATTTTTCAATGCCTGTGTGATCTTTTTCTCCGGCTCCCCTTCATCGATTCTTTCTGCGAGTTCATAAATAACATCAACCAGTTCCTTCTTGCTCCAACTGTTTATTTTCCGGTCAATTTCTTTATTTTCTTCCGGTGTATATCCTCTATAGCTAAATTTCCCTGTTTTTTCTTTTTTCATCTTTCCGTCCTTTGTTTCTTGATCTCCATTATTTTTTCTCAGCTAATCCCAAAATATAGTCCGCCGATATCTGATAGTATCTGCATAATTTGATAAGTACCTCAATCGGCACATCTCTCTTTCCATTTTCATACTGAGAATATGTATTTTGCGCTATGTTCAAAAACTCTGCAAGTTCCTTTTGTGTGATATCACGATCTTCTCTCAATGCCTTGATTCTCTCCCAATATTCCATATATCCACTCCTTTTTTTGTATCTTAACAAGTGGATAAATAAACATTGCTTTTTATCTCATATTGAGATAACATTGATTTTGGAAAGGTTAATATTATACAACCTCAAAACCAAAATCGGATTTCATGCATCTGTAATATAGAAGATATAATTGCCTTTCAACCTACAAATTTATAAAATACTTCACAAAGGGGGAAAATCATGAAAAACAAAATGCTCAAGAAAGGACTTGCAATCGGAATGTCTGCATTTTTACTGGCATCTTCACTTGCTCCGGTCAGCGTACAGGCTGCGTCTTGGAAGCAGAACAAGACCGGCTGGTGGTGGCAGGAGGATAATGGATCTTATCCGG
>OLRR01000134.1_pt1 | contig 63521 bp, 52 predicted proteins | sample 1671941 | NCBI WGS metagenome assembly OLRR01 (sample SAMEA3136628, study PRJEB25190) | human gut metagenome
CTTTGCGGACATTTAAGAAGATATAAAAAGATAGTCAAAAAGACATATATAATTTTTTAAAAATTTTATATATTTTATGAAGGTTTTCCTGCAAAAAGGGATCCTGTCCCCCAACAGAATCCCTTGATTACCCCATCTTATGTAATTCTTGTCCAAATTAGTCCAAAAAGACTGATCCCAGATTCTTTTTTACTTTTTATAAAGCAGTTACGATCTTATCCTGTAAGGATTCCGGAATCTCTTCTTTATCCAGGGACATACTAACGACAAATTTAACATTAAATTTCTCACCTACAGCATTCAGCTGCTCCAGTGTACCTGTAACGTCTTTGCCTTCCAGTTTGGCCGTTGTAAGAAAACTGTCAAGATAAACCTGCTCAAGGTCATGATCCTGTGAAATAATACCACATACAAATCCAACAAACTCATCTGCATTCTTAATCGGATATACAGATACATCGATCAGACGAACTTTGTTGTTCAGTTCATACATATGTTTTGTGCTTTTGTCTAAGTAAACAATGCTGCCATTTGCCTCTTTAATTGCGCCGTTCACTTTGTCTAACAGTACTTTTGTTTTGCCTTTGCCTTTCTTTCCTACGATCAGTTCAACCATGCTGTTTTCCTCCTTAGACACAATATATAATTTTTGAATAAAAACGATGTTGAATATGGTTAATATTATAGTGCAACTTGTTTTAAAATTCAAGAGTAATTTGGATTTTTTTGTCACTTTTTTCAAACAGTCTGAACATTCTCGCTTATACTGTGTTTATATTTTCAAGAAGGGATGTCATCTGCTGATAAAGAAGTTCTTTTGTAGAAGCCCCCATAACAATTGAAACATATGGCTCCCCATATGAATTCTGACAGAGCAATGCCAGACAGTTTCCTGCGCTGCTTGTCGTTCCGGTCTTTCCGCCAAGAACCGTTACTCCTTTTGGAGCATTTGCCTCACCTGTCAGATAATGATCCGTCGCAGTAAGTGACACACTATCTTCAGAGCCGTCACTGTGCTGGAATGTAACTGTATAACTCGGAAGCTGTGTAATTTCCGTGAATTCCGGATATTTCAATGCTTCTTTCAACATGAGATAGATATCGTACGGTGTTGTATAATGATTTTCGTCCTGCAGACCATGTGGATTTGTAAAATGTGTTCCTGTACATCCAAGCTGCGCTGCATATTCATTCATCATTGCAACAAAGTTTTCTGTAGAGCCACCCACATGAGTCGCAATCGCAGATGCCGCATCATTTCCGGAATAAACCAGAAGGCAGTGCACAAGCTGATCCATCGTCACCTGATCACCCACCTGAAAACCAACTACCTGTGATCCTTCCTCAAGAGTGATATTTTCCTGTGTGATCGTTACAACATCATCCATATTACTGTTTTTGAAAGCAAGAAGCGCAGTTATAATTTTCGTAATACTTGCAGGATAAACTTTATCATAGGCTCCCTTGGCATATAAAACGGATTTATCTTTAAGATCCAGCAGAACTCCCTTCTGAGCCTGTTCCAGCGAAACAGAATCCAGTGTCTGATCACCAGTCACCACACAAAGATCAGCTGCAAATGCATCTGCTCTCTGACTTATTCCTGAAATCTTCTGATGCTGAAACTCTCTGTCTGTACTGTAAGCCATTACCGGTTCGGAACCTATTCCGCCCCGCAGCATATAAAACAGTCCTCCTGCACCACATACCAGAATCAGCAGCAATGCAATCAGAAGAATTGTATTTTTCATTCTCTTTTTACGCATACGCCGCATTCTCGCTGAACTTTTTGATGAACGTTTCTGTGGATGCTGTCGGGAAGCATGCATCTGTTCCGGACGTGCCGACCTTCTCTGCTGACCTGCAGATGTTTTACCTTTTTGTTGTTTTGTCATAAATAGTCCTCTTTCTGGTCAATTGCTTTTCTTCGGATTTCTTTATTGTATGCGCTGCTCTGAAGTCCGACATTCAATACCATACCCATTCCGATATAAAGACTGATCAGTGACGTAAGTCCATAACTGACAAATGGAAGCGGTGTACCGGTATTTGGCGCGATTCCCGTAGCCACGCATATATTCAGGAAGCTCTGCAACGATATGATACTTGCCATACCACAACATATGATCTTTCCGGACAAGTCTTTTGCCCGCAGGCTCATCCGGATACATTCCACAGAAATCGCCAGTAACAGGATTACAATACTACAGCATCCCATAAATCCATATTCCTCACCGGCTACCGCAAAAATAAAGTCTGTCTGATTCTCAGACACAAAATTACCATCATTTACAGATGCAACTTCTTTATCACCAGACAGTTTTTTTCCTATCAGTTCTCCCGAAGCAATTGCTGTTTTGGAGTTATTTTGCTGTTCAATATCATCACTGTACTCTTCATTCTCAGGATACAGAAATGCCATGATACGTTTTCTCTGATAATCTTTGATCAGTTTCTGATCCGGCTGTACCACGATCGATACAAAAATAATTGCCAATGGAATAATGATCAGAAACATTCCTCCGATGATCTTATAACTGAGCCCTGCAATATAAATCAGGATGCAAAATACAGCCAGAAGCATAAGTGTGTTTTTCATATCCGGCTGTTCATAAATCAGAAACAGCGGAATTGCCAGAAGAATCACTGATTTTGCCAGTGTTTTGAATGTATTCAGATCTTCTTCATGATCCATAAAGAACCTGGCAAAAAATAGTATGATAATAATTTTCGACAGCTCCGTCGGCTGAAAACGGATAAATCCAAAATCAATCCAACGTGCCGCACCATTGGCAGAATCACCAAAAAGTCGTACGATCAGCAAAAGCACAATATTTGCGCCATACATGATCCACTGGAAATTTGAAATCCAGGAATAATCCATCAATGACAGAATAACCATAATGATCAGACCAAGAATCACACCCACAAGCTGTTTGGATTTCAGATCTTCCCTCGCACTTCCCACAAGAACGATTCCGATCACACTGATCGCCAGAAGAAAAATTACCAGTCTGAAATTATAAAATCGTAATTTATACTGTTTTAACATTTTGTCCTTTGTTCCTTTTTGGAGCATACGGGTATCTTCGCATGGATAACCGGCGGTTCCTGTGTGATCTGCACAGTCACCTGTTTTTCATCTATGGAGATATATTTTTTTACCGTATGAATCAAATCATTTTTCAACATGCTTATCATTTGCGGAGAGCAGTCGATACGTTCGGATACCAGTAGAAGTTTTATTCTGTTTCTGGCATATTCCGCAGACCGACCTTTTATCTGACTAAAAGATTTCACTGAAATACCCTCCTTTAACAGAAAAAATCCTGTTATTTATGAAAAATCTCACTTAATCTTTTCAGCATGCCTTTCTTTTGCTGCAGTTCCACAAACGGAACTTCCTCACCAAGAAGGCGCCGGCAGATATTACGGTACTCTTCTTCTGCCTGCGATTTCTGACCGGAAAGGGGTTCACCCTGATTGGCCGCAATCACAATCTGCTCATCATCCAGAATCGTACCAAGGAGATTTACCGCAAGAATTTCCGTCACATCATCCACTGACATCATATCGCCCCTGGCAATCATATCCGGTCGCAGGCGATTGATGATCAGATGAATATCTCTCAAATCAGAAGCTTCAAGAAGCCCTATGATACGATCCGCATCGCGAATTGCAGAAACTTCCGGAGTTGTGACAACGATTGCCTTATCAGCTCCGGCAATCGCATTGCGGAACCCCTGTTCAATTCCCGCAGGACAATCCAGCAATACATAATCGAATTCTTCTCTGAGCTCATCTGTGAGTTTGATCATCTGCTCAGGAGACACTGCCGATTTATCTTTGGTCTGTGCCGAAGGCAGAAGAAAAAGATCCGGATAACGTCTGTCCTTGATCAATGCCTGTTTCATTCTGCAGCTTCCATTGATAACATCCACCAGATTATACACAATCCGGTTCTCCAGGCCAAGGATCACATCCAGATTACGAAGGCCTATATCCGTATCCACTACAACTGTTTTTTTGTTAAGCATCGCAAGTCCCGTTCCGATATTGGCAACTGTGGTTGTTTTACCCACACCCCCTTTTCCGGATGTTACTACAATGACTTCTCCCATTTTATTTTCCTCCTCATAGATATTTCCAGACTTCTGGTATTCTCTTATGTGGTTTTGCTATACAGCAGCCAGAGACTGCTGTATATGGTTAGTCGTTCGAGGTATTACTGGTATCACTGGAGGCATAGCCAGTCAGAATGGTATCTTCATCTGCCAGATTATAAATGTATTTCAGAATATCATTTGCTGTCAGGCATGCATTTCCCGAAGTGTATCCATTTGCAATTCGCACTGCAATAGAATACTCCGGCTCAGATGTATCTGAAGATGTCGTATATCCAATGAAAAGGCCATGGTTCGGGTGATAAATATCCAGCTCGGCGGTACCTGTTTTTCCTGAAAGTGTAACTCCCAGTCCATTAAACTGCTCATGAGTCAGAACCACCCGTCGCATACCTTCATGAATATCATTCCATACATTATCCGGAACATCACTCATCTGATTTACAACAGATGAACCGTATTCCTTCAATGTCTTACCCTGTGAATCAGTAACTTTATCCAGAAGTGAAAGATCATAGACTGTTCCAGATGTAGCAAGTGCTGTCGCATAACGTGCCAGTTGACTGGTTGTAAACAAATGATTACCCTGTCCAATATAAGAAGGAACCGCTTTGCTGTCCGAAACATGCGGACTTGCCTCTGAAATCTCTATTCCGGTTTTCTTATCAAGGTTAAATTCCGAAGCATATTTCTGCAGCTTGGTAAGACTGAGATTTTCTGAGAAATCTCCATCTGAATTTTTACCAGCAAGGAAACCAACCATATTGAAGAAATAGTTACAGGATTGTTCAATCGCTCCGGTTATCTCCAGCGATCCATGTCCCTGCTTGTTCCAACAGAAAATCGACGGAGTTACAAGATCAAATTCACCGGTACAATCAAAATAAGTATCATCATCGATCACGCCTTCCATCATACCGGTAACCGCCGAAAGAAGCTTCAGCGTAGAACCAGGTGCTGTCGTCTGCTGTGTTGCCTTATTAAAGAAAGGACTGGACTTGTCCAATGCAAGCTTCGTATAATAGCTGGTATCCATATTATTGCTAAGACGATTATTGTCATATCCCGGATAGGATACACAGGCAAGTACCTTTCCTGTTTTTGCGTCGGTAATGACTGCCGATGCAGAACAAGGTGCAAGTGCCAGCTGTGCCGGTTCAATTTCCAGATTGGAAATCTTATTGATCATAAAATCATAAGCAGACATGGCACCCGATGCAAGACTTGCATAACAATCATCTTCTTTTGACAGTACTCCCTGCTCATAAAGGACCAGACAGATATCCTGTCCTGTAATCTGATCATTCATGAGAAGATATTTATAAAGAAGTTTTGAAAATCCTGTATCTGTTTTCAGATAATCTGTAATATAGGAAGTCAGTGCCTGATATATTTCTTCTGAATCAAGATACTCTCCCTTTGGAGAAATGACAGAAATATCGATCCAGTTCTGACTGGCTGCATAATTCAGATAATCCTTCAGACTAATGCTCTGATCATTTGCCCAGGCCTGATAAGTGGCATCTGATGTATCCACCTCATTCTTATCGATCACACCAAGCGTATCCCGGAGCACTGTATCGCAAATATATGTAAGATACTCCTGCACCTCAGTACTTTCGTCTTTGTAAGCCGGCGGATCAGAACTTGTAAGCCTGTTAGTTATTGTATCAAAAACTTCCTGCTGCTTTTGTTGAAATTTGGCATAAAGATTTTTTTCTGTATCCGAAGCTTCTTCTCTGCTGAATTTATCAATATCGATGACGCTGTTTGCTATCAGTGCATTATATACATCATAAATCGGAATGATGATCCTACTTGCATCATTTTCGCCTTTATAATCGTATTCTTTCACAGCTTCAATCTTATTCAGAAGAATACCAGCCACACGCTGTTTCAGGATCTGATAAATCGCACTCTGCCAGTCTGCATCTACTGAAAGATAAACATCATTTCCGGCAACCGGTTCTACTGTTGTGTTATCATCGATTTTCAGTACTTTTCCAAGATTATCAACGGTTACCGTTTCCTGACCATCTTTTCCCTGAAGTTCCAGCTCCATATACTGTTCAATACCGGCTTTACCTACAATTGCATCATTGGAATAATCCGGATTTTCTTTCTTAAGACTTTCCAACTCTTCTGATGATGCCCGTCCGGTATAACCGAGAAGCGGTCCCATGCTCTCGTCATCAACATACTGACGTACAGAATCCTCCAGAACATCGATTCCCTGGAGTTCATTCTGGTTTTCCATAACTGCTGCAACTGTACTTTCACTAACGTTCGTTGCAATCGTAACCGCCATATATTTCTGGAAGCTGTTCGTACTCAGCTCATACCGCATGATTGCAATATCAAGAACTTCCTGTTTGGTAAGTTCCTTCGGAAGCCCATATTTTTTTAATTCTTCATCTGTATAAGCATCGTCTCCATAAAGTACGATAGAAAATCCCTTATTTCCACTGAGATAAGCAACCATATCTTCTGCCGTTGCCGCCGCCTCATCTTCTGTCAGGTCATCGATCAGTGCATGTCCATAGATATCCGCCTTAAAACGACTCAGTGTAAATCCTTCCTCTACGTCAAACGCATAGTTTCCATCCTTATCCAGCTTAATATGGAAAGAATTCGACAGCTGATCGCCGTTTTCTGCAAGGATCTTCAGGACTTTATAAGCCACCCCGTTCAGCGTCAGATTTTTCTGCCGGGTACTGTCATAAGTTCCATTATCCTCAAACGTAAGAGAATAAGATAACACATTCGATGCGATCAGCTTATTGTTTTTGTCATATATATTTCCTCTTGTACTCTTAAGCACACGCGTTTTCGTTGTTCGTGTCTGAAATTCATTTATATAGTTCTCACCCTGGATGATCTGCAGGTCAAACAGCTGTCTCACAAGAACAAACGCCATGAGAATAAATACAAGTAACAGTACTGTTGTTCTCTTTAACTGAATTTTTTTGATGATTTTTTTTATTTTAATACCCAAATAGACTCACTTTCTTTCCTGGTTGGACTCATAAAATGATAATTAATATAATGAAATACTCTGTATACGATCATTGTCAGAAAAACAGTATAAAAAATTTCCGGAACAATAATACGGGTAAAATATACCCCCAGACCCAGTCTGCCCCTCAGTAGGAACTGAAGTGCATAAACCGCCAGATTATACAGAAAATCCATAATCGCAGTCAGCAGCATCGGTACTTTTATATCATCATCATAATAAATACGAAATGCATAACCGCTCAGGAATCCCACATACATATAGATCAGTGCATAAAACCCAAAAACGGATCCATAAAACAGATCCACAAGCAGACCACAGAAAAAGCCTGTCCACAATCCGCTCTTACGCCCACGCATAAGCCCCATAGATACGCAAAGGATCAGTAACAGGTTCGGTGTGATCGAGCCAATAGAGATCAGATGCAGCACTGTTGACTGCATCAGAAAACAGACAATGATCGTAAAAAACAGAACGATCTTACTTTTCATTCCTCGGCCCCTTCCTCTGTGGAATCTTTCTTGTTGAAAGTAATTACAAATACATCCTTCAAGTGCTGAAAATCTACAGGTGTAACGATTGTTCCTGATTTTGTCAGATTGTTGGTATCTAATTGAATATCGCTGACATATCCGATAAACAGACCTTCTACGTATTTTTCACTGATATTTGAAGTAACAACCTGCTCACCTACTGTTACTTTATCTTCTTTGTCATACAGCTGTGTAAAACGCAGTTTCCCTTCATCGATCAACTCCAGGTCACCTTCCACCACACAATTGTCATCTGTACCGACTGTCATGGCACTGACATTACTACTGTCATCAATAATGGAACGAACAGTTGCCCAGTTACTGCCCACCTCGGTAACAATGCCGACAAGTCCCTTGCCTGCAATTACATTGTTATCTACACGGATGCCGTCTTTGCTTCCTTTATTGATCATGAATGTATCATACCAGTTACCCGGATCTTTGGATATAATTCTGGCTGCGACCTTCGGATAATCCGAATATTCCGCATCCAGATCATAGAGTTCCTGCAGTCTGGAAAGCTCGGACTGATTCTGAATAAGAATATTGTTCTGTTCTGTTAAAGTATCTACAGTATTTTTCAGTTCCTCATTCTGATCTATAAGATCCTGTTTTTCCTGAAAAGATTTATTGATATCAGTAAGCCAGAGTCCGATTGTTGTGATACTTTTTTCAAAAGGAACAACGATCATTCCTGCCGCTTCCTGAAGCGGAGCTGATGTAATCCCGGAGGCAAGTGTGGCAACCACAGCACTTCCACAGAAAAATGTCATGATCACAAGAAGATGTTTACTTTTTAAATGTATTCGAAATCGAAACTTCTTTTTCAGGTTTTTCATGTATTATCATACCCCTAAAGAATTATAATTGTGTCTTTATAATTTACGTTGTTTGACAGGCTGCGCCCATTTCATCAGTTCATGGTCACGGATGATTTTTTCCAGTCCTGCAACTGTCGCTTTTTCATATAATGGAGATAAGTTAAAAGATACCCCCGTATAACTCGCAAGATAATTATCTATGTAAGGAATCTTGGTACTTCCCCCGGCAAGGTAGATTCCTTCTCTTGAAATATGGTAAGAAATCTGCGGTGGAATTCTCTCCAAAAAAGTTTTCATTTCTGCCGCAATCTCATTTACGCAGTTCATAATTCCGGCATTTACCACATATCCGGATATGATCTCTTCTCTCGGCAGTCCTGATATTCCATCAATTCCGACCACCTTGCGTGCTTCTCTGCGCTGATCATTGAGCCGTCCCATGGCTATCTTCAGACGTTTTCCGGTACGCGTGCCAATCTGCAGATTGTAACGTTTCCTGATCTCACTGCAGATAGCTTCATTCATCTGACGTCCACCGATCGGAATTTTTTTCGCAATGATGATTTTCCCATCCGTGATGATTGAGAACTGTGTACTCTGTGCTCCAATATTTACGATCATACTTCCAGCATTTCGGTTTAGGTCCACACCCATGGCAATTGCGTCTGCAATTGGAGCCTCCACCATATATACCCGGTTCTGCCTGAGCCAATGGCCATTTGCGACATGGTAATATGCCCGTTTCTCTACTGCAGTCATATCCAGCGGAACGGAAAAAAACATATCTGATCCGATTCCCAGAAAATGATCAATCTTTTTCATCATACTGTACAACGCAATCTCCTGCAGTTCAAGATTGGCTATCATACCAAAAGCCATCGGCGAATTCACCACGATATTGGCAGGAGCCTTTTCAAACATATCGTATGCTTCATTGCCCACGGCGATGATCCTGCGCCCTTTTGACGCTATCATGTTCTTTTCCATATAACTTTTGTTTTTAAAAAACGAATAAACCTTGATACTGCTGCTTCCAAGATCTATTCCATATGTTTTTCTTAAAAGCATAAAAATTTCCCTTCATTCCGGATACGCTCCCATCAGTCCCTCTTCCCGGAAACTGATATATCTGTGATCGCCTATGATGATATGATCAAGCAGATTAATTCCCAGCATTTCGCCGGCCTGACAGATTCGTTCAGTAATTTCTTTATCGCATTTACTGGGAGCCGGATTTCCTCCCGGATGATTATGAATCAATATCAGATTGACCGCATGGTATCGAAGTGCTTCCAGATATACTTCCCGCGGTGTGATCAGCGTTGCATTTACGGTTCCTTTTGACAGCATGGTATCTCCGAGCAGATGATTCTGATTATCCAGCATCATGCAGATCATAATCTCCTGTTCCTGATGCCGCAGCTGTTCCATATAATATGCTGCAATAGAATCCGGACTGTTAAAGTCAAGCGAAATCCTTGCAGCCGTACTGGCAATCCTTTTGGATAATTCTCCGATGCACTTCAGCTGAACTGCCTTGACCGTTCCTATCCCATGTATCTTTTTCAGATCTGATACTGAACAGTGAAGCAGTCCCAGAAGTCCCGGATAGGGTGACTGCTCCATATGACTTAAAATATCGTTTGCCAGAGTCAGAGAATTCATTCCTCTGGTACCACACCGGAGTATCACTGCAAGGAGCTCACCGTCACTTAAAGTGCTCTCACCCTCTCGAATACATTTCTCATAAGGCCGCTGTGATTCCGGTATTTCTTTCATAGTATGGTTCATTTTGTTTACCTGTCGCTCTCTGTGACAGAACCCAAAAGAATCAGAAATTATTTTAGCATAAAAAGAGGGAGATGTACACTCCCTCCTAAAAATTTCTAAATTTTTCACATATAAACTCAGCCGTTTTGATACCATCCATAGCAGCTGACGTGATGCCTCCTGCATACCCTGCACCTTCCCCGCACGGATATATTCCCTCTATATTAGAATATCCCTCACGGTTTCGTACGATTCTTACCGGCGAAGAAGTACGGCTCTCCACGCCACTCAGAATCGCGTCGTTCCGGTCAAATCCCTTCAGTTTCTTTCCAAATGCAAGAACACCTTCTTCAATCGAATCACCGATTTCTTTCGGCAGGATTGAGCGTACATCAGCAAGTACATAAGCACCCTTCATCTGAGGTTCGATTTCTCCAAATACAGAACTCTTCTGATGCAACTTGAAATCTCCAAACAACTGAACCGGAATTTTTCCTTTTCCAATTTCCCATGCTCTCTTTTCCAGCTCTCTCTGAAATGCAATCCCTCCAAGTGGACCTTCTTCCGGAAAATCCTCTGGAGTGACCGTTACGATCAGCGCACTGTTTGCATTTTTGCTGTCACGCGCCTGATAACTCATTCCATTGACTGCCAGCATTCCCTGTTCAGAGGATGCGTTAACCACATAACCACCCGGACACATGCAGAATGAATAAACGCCTCTGCCATTTTCACAGGTATGTGTCACTTTATAACTTGCAGCTCCCAGAAATTCATTTTCCTCTTCTCCATAAAGATCGTAATTGATCATTTTCTGTGGATGTTCCATACGAAGTCCGACCGCAAAAGATTTCGGTTCCATATAAACACCACGTCTGTGAAGCATATCAAACGTATCCCGGGCACTATGTCCCAGTGCAAGCACACAGGCATCTGCCGGTATCTTTTCTTCATTATTGACTTCAACTGCAGTCAGATGACCGTTTTCAATGCAAAGATCTGTCACCTTTGTTTCAAAGCGAAAAGAACCTCCCATCTCTTCAATCTGATGACGCATCGTTTCAACAATGCCAATCAGTACATCTGTTCCAAGATGCGGTTTCTGTTGATAAACGATTTCCTCCGGTGCGCCTGCCTCTACAAAACGTTTCAGAACCTCATGGTTACGTCCATTCGGATCTTTTACCAGTGTGTTAAGCTTTCCATCTGAAAAAGTTCCGGCACCGCCTTCCCCGAACTGCACGTTGGAATCCGGATCCAGCACTCCATCTTTCCAGAAGCGATCTACCGTTTCTTTACGTTTCTGCGCCTCCTGACCGCGTTCCAGAACCAGTGGACGATAACCGGCTCTTGCCAGATACCAGGCGCAGAAAAGTCCTGCCGGTCCACTTCCAACAATAACCGGCACATGCTCCAGTTTCTCTGTTCCCGGCAAAGGAAACTGATAATCCTTTTTATTGATTGACATAATGTTATTATTGTGAACTCTTCGCAAAATTTTTTGTTCAGCAGCTGTTTTCACATCTACTGTATAGACAAATTTTTTGTCATCTTTATGTCTTGCATCCAGAGACTGGCGGACAATCTCATAGGAAAATGTATCTTCCGCACATTTAAGTGTCTTTGCAATTTTCTTCTTCAGCTGTTCCGGAGTGTGCCCCACCGGAAGCTTCAACTGTGTAATTCGTATCATAAATTCTCCTTTGCGCTGCTGCGCCCTGCCACAACACCGCTTGACCATGCCCATTGAAGATTATAACCTCCACAGGGACCATCTATATCCAACAGCTCTCCGGCAAAATAAAGTCCCTTATGCAATACGGACTCCAGTGTTTCCGGATTGACCTGTGAAGTATCCACCCCTCCGGAGCAGACCTGTGCCTGTTCAAATCCGGAACTGTCCTTTACTTCCAGCTCATATGACGTAATCGTGTCACAAAGATCTTTTTTCTGTTTTCGGAACATTTTAATCAGTTTATCAGGCAGCAGTCCCAAAAGCAGCTCTGCAGCTGACTGATATGGACAGATTTCCTGCCTTTTTTTCAAATATTCCTGTAAAGAAGCTTTTGTATATTCCGGAAGAAAGTTCACAGACAGTGTTACTTTTTTTCCTTCATCCAGTGCACGGATTGCATAGCTGCTCAACTGAAACACCGGTATGCCGGAAATTCCATAATCCGTCAGCTGTACTTCCCCACTCTCTTCTACAAATCTCTTTCCATCAATCAATAATGTAACTTTTGCGTCCGTACGAACACCTGCCCATGCAGAAAAAACATTTCCTTTACATCGAAGTCCTGTAAGTGCAGGCAGGGGGCGGATAATATGATGTCCGAGATTTGCTGCAAGCTCATAGCCGCTGCCATCCGAACCTGGGACCTGTGAAGCTTTAGAGCCATTGGCAAGGATTACCTTATCTCCTTCATAAGTCCATCCGGAGGTCTGTACTTTCCAGCGCCCATTCTCGCAGGAAACTGCCTCCACCTTTTCTCTTGTCTTGATTTTAACTTTCAGAGATCTCGCTTTCAGAAGCAAGAGTTCCGGAATACATTTCGCCTGATTGCTTCTGGGATACAGCCATCCATTACGTTCTGTAAAAGCCACCCCAAGTTTTTCAAAAAAAGCAAGTGTATCCTCCAGCGCAAACTGTGCCAGAATTTCTTCCACAAATTCCGGATGCTGGCCTCTGAAAATATCGGGACGCATGTCTCTGTTCGTAAGATTACATCTGCCATTCCCTGTCACACAGATTTTCCGGCCCGGATTCTCATTCTGTTCAAGGAGCGTAACTGCCGCACCATTCTCTGCCGCTGCAATTGCAGCTGCCAGTCCGGAAGCACCTCCCCCTACAACGATCACCTGTGTTTTTTCACCCATATCGTCTCCTTCATCTGCTGCCGCCTGCAACAATTCTTCCTTCTATCTTTACGGAAGTGTCACAATATTCGCATCTACCAGTTTCTGCAAAGACATCAGTACTCCAAGTTTTGCATGTTCCCAAGTAAGTCCACCCTGGAAATACACGGCATACGGTGGCTTCACCGGACCATCTGCCGAAAGTTCAATAGATGAGCCCTGTACAAAAGCACCCGCCGCCATGATAACCTGGCTGTCATATCCCGGCATGTCCCACGGTTCTGGATCCACATAGCTGTCCACCGGCGCCGCTGCCTGGATTCCCTTACAAAATGCGATCAGCCCCTCCGGAGTTCCAAGTGTCACTGCCTGAATAATGTCCTGACGTGGCTCGCTGCCATTCGGAACAACAGAAAAACCAAGTTTTTCATAAATATTTGCTGCAAAAACAGCTCCTTTTAATGCGCCTTTGGTCACCATTGGTGCAAGGAAAAAGCCCTGATAAAACGAACGGTTTACACCAAGTGAGGCACCGACCTCCATACCAAGTCCCGGACATGTCATACGCGTTGCTGCATTTTCAACACATTCCTTCGTACCCGCAATATAACCGCCAATCGGTGCAAGTCCGCCACCCGGATTCTTGATCAGAGATCCGACGATCATATCTGCTCCGACATCACTTGGTTCTATCGTATCTACAAACTCTCCGTAACAGTTATCCACCATACAGATAACGTCCGGTTTGATGCTCTTGACAAATGCGATCAGTTCTCCAATCTGTTTTACAGAATAGGAAGGTCTGGTCTGATATCCCTTAGAACGCTGAATCTCAACAAGTTTCGTTTTTTCATTGATTGCCGCACGAATTGCATCATAATCAAAGGTTCCGTCTTCTTTGAGATCTACCTGTCTGTAAGTTACTCCATATTCTGCCAGAGAGCCTCTGGACGGGCGGATACCAATTACTTCTTCAAGTGTATCGTATGGCTTTCCTGCCGGTGCAAGAAGCTCATCTCCCGGACGAAGATTTCCAAATAAAGCAATTGCCAGTGCATGAGTTCCGCAGGTGATCTGGGAACGAATCAGACATGCCTCCGTATGAAAAGTATCTGCATATACTTTTTCCAGAGTATCTCGTCCAAAATCATCATAGCCGTAGCCTGATGATGACTGGAAACATTCTGCACTTACTTTGTTTTTCTGCATGGCCATCAGTACTTTAAGCTGGTTATATTCCGCAGTCTTGTCAAACTGTTCAAATCGTTCCTTCAGAGATGCTTCGATCTCTGCTCCAAAATCATAGACTTTGGATGAGATTCCAAGCTGTTCATATAATTCCTTCATGGTTATTTTATGATCCTTTCCAATTGTATCTGTTTTATTTCGTCTTCTAACTAACTATCCCAAAATATCATGTTCTTTAAGAACACTCAGCATATATTCCAGAATTTCTTTTTCATCCCAATGAAATTTGTCTTTATCAACCCAGATCACATCCGACTCCCGTCGAAACCAGGTCAGCTGCCGCTTTGCAAAATGTCTGGTATCTCGTTTCAGGATACGTACCGCCTCTTCCAGTGGATATTCTCCCTCCAGATAAGCCAGGATTTCCTTATATCCCAGTCCCTGCATGGATACCATACCACGATGGCAGCCCTCACGTTTCAGTCCTTCCACCTCTTTTACCAGTCCCTCTTCCAGCATCTGGTCCACTCGTTTGTCTATCCGCTCATAGAGGATATCTCTTGGCGCATTTAAAACAAAATATGCCAGATTATACGGACTTGTCTGTTTTTTCTGTTCTTCATTATGTGCAGATATAGGCGTACCATTCTGATGATAAAACTCCAGTGCACGGATCACACGTTTTACATTGTTTGCATGGATTGTATCCGCACTTACCGGATCTACTTCTTTCAGCCTATCATGAAGATACTCAGCACCTTCTGTTTCCGCCAGTTTTTCCAGATCTGCACGGTAAGTGTTTTCCTGCTGCGCCTCTGTAAAATCAATATCTCTGGTTACCGCCTGAATATAAAATCCGGTTCCTCCGACCAGAATCGGTATCTTTCCTTTTTCATAGATTTCCTCCATAGCTTCTTTTGCCATCTGCTGGAATTTTACGATATGAAATTCTTCTTCCGGTTCCAGAACATCCACCAGATAATGCTTTACTCCCTGCATTTCCTCCGGACGGATCTTCGCAGAACCGATATCCATTTTTTTATATACCTGCATGGAATCTGCAGAAATAATCTCACCGTTTACCGCCTTTGCCAATGAAATAGAAAGACTTGTTTTGCCAACTGCTGTCGGCCCGGTAAGAACGATCAAAGGTCTTTTCATAATCACTCCTGTATAATTCTTACACGATTCGTTTAAACTTTTTTTCCAGTTCTGTTCTTGTCATTGCAATGATCGTCGGGCGTCCATGCGGACAATGATACGGATTTTCCAGAGTCAGAAGTTCATCGATCAGTTTTTCTGCCTCCTGCTGCGACATAGCATGATTTCCCTTAACTGCCGCTTTGCATGCCATCGTTGCAAGTCTTGCAGCAAAAATATCCAATGTATCTTTACTGTTATCAGATGCCAGATTATCCAACATTTCCAGAAACAATTCTTCCTCTGTCAGTCCATACAGATTCGATGGCACCGCACTGATACGGTATTCTCTGCCACCGAAATTCTCGATTTCAAAACCAAACTGTTCAAAATAATTCATATTTGCTTTCAGTACTTCTTCCTCCTGCATGCTCAGTGTCACGATCAACGGAGGGTTCAGATACTGTGAATCAATCGAATGTTCCCGGAACTGTTTTACCATGTGCTCATAATATACCTTTTCGTGTGCAGCATGCTGATCGATTATATAAAAATTGTCCTCAAACTGTACCAGCCAGTACGTATCAAAGATCTGTCCGATCAGGTCAATCCGACTTCTGGATTCTGGTGCAAGCAGTTTCTCCTCAAAGAGTTCAAGCTGCTGTGGTGGAGTCTGTTTTTCAGTCTCTCTCGATACTGCTTCCTGTATTTTTAGTTCTTCTGCTTCCGTTTTCTGCACATAGTCTTGTTCATAATCTTGTACAGACTTCTGTACAATTTTCTGTTTAACCTGTGTATCAACCTTCTCAGGCACAGTATTTGTTTTCTTCGAAGAATTCTGAAATGACTCTGGCACTGTCTGCCTCTCTGTCAGTTTCTTCACTTCGTCCAGTTTCTGATTCTCTCGCAGTGTACCACTGAACATTTCTTCTTCATCTTTTGAAAATGCCGGACGATAAGATGCTGCCGGCTCTCGTACAACAGAATGGACTGGTTTTTGTGCTCCGTACAGTTCTTCACGACGTTTCTGCTCAAATGGTTCCGGTACAGCTGCACGCGTAACTTTTTCTTCTTTATCCTCTTTAACAGAAGAACTGTCTACAGATACTTTCGGAATCATTTCTCTTCTGGTCAGGGCTGCACGTACAGTATCATAAACTGCATCGTAAACTTCCTGTTCTCTCGCAAATCGTACCTCTCTTTTTGCCGGGTGCACATTAACATCCAGATCGTTCCCCTCCATTTCCATACGAAGAGAAACAAATGGAAATTTATGCTGCATCAGGAAACCCCTGTAAGCATTTTCGATTGCTTTTGTAATAATATTATTTTTAACATATCGTCCATTGATATAATAGTTCTCAAAAGAACGATTGCCTCTGGCAATTTCCGGTTTACCAACAAATCCCTCAATTTTCATAAAGGAATTTTCCTGTGATACCTCCAGAAGTGCTCTGGCGATCTCTCTGCCATACACGCTGTAAATAACATCCTTCACACTGTAGTTCCCGGATGTATGCAGTTTCACCTGCTTATTCTGAATATATTTAAAAGAAATCTCCGGATGGGACAGTGCAAGCTGCTCCATCAGCGTATGAATATAATTCGCCTCAGTCATATCCGACTTCAGGAACTTGCTTCTCGCCGGTGTGTTATAAAAAAGGTTCCGAACAAGAAATGTAGTTCCCTCCGGTGCTCCCAGTTCTTCCAATGAATGCTCCTGTCCGCCTTCGATCACATAACGGGAGCCGCTGACAGAAGACGGAGTTTTTGTGATCAGTTCTACCTGAGAAACAGCAGCGATACTGGAAAGTGCCTCACCACGAAATCCAAGAGAAGCAATATGTTCCAGATCTTCCACCTTTTCAATCTTACTTGTTGCATGACGGAGAAATGCAAGCGGAATCTGCTCTGCTTCCATTCCTGATCCATTATCCGTAATCCGGATCAGTTTCTTACCACCATCTGTAATTTCTACTGTTACCGCAGTTGCTCCTGCGTCTATCGCATTTTCCACAAGCTCTTTTACGACAGAAGAAGGTCTTTCTACAACCTCTCCGGCTGCAATCTTATCAATTGTGTTCTGGTCTAAAACTGCAATTTTTCTCAAAGCAACCTCCCATTACCAAACCACGTTTTATCATTTTTACCAGCGGTTTTTAATCTTGTTCTGCAAATTATACAAAATATTCATAGCTTCCATCGGTGTCAAATGGGTCATATCCAGATCACGGATCTCGTCCACGATATCATTGTCCTGTACCGTATCAAAAAGAGACATCTGAGCCATATCCACCTGATCATAAACAATTTTCTGTTTTTTCTTCGGAGCCGTCAGATCCTTGACTGCAGCCGTAATATCTGCATCACTGAGTTCTTCTACCAGTTCCTTTGCACGATTAATAACGGAATCCGGCACACCGGCAAGCTTGGCAACCTGAATACCATAACTCTTGTCTGCACCGCCCTTGACGATCTTACGAAGAAATACAATATCATCGCCTTTTTCTTTAACCGCGATACAATAATTATTGACTCCCGGAATCTTACCTTCCAGTTCTGTAAGTTCATGATAATGTGTGGCAAATAAAGTCTTTGCACCACAGAGTTTCGTATTACTGATATGTTCGATCACGGACCATGCAATTGCAAGTCCGTCAAAGGTACTTGTGCCTCGTCCAATCTCATCCAGAATCAACAGGCTCCTGGATGTGGCATTTCGAAGGATATTTGCTACTTCTGTCATTTCCACCATGAAAGTACTCTGTCCGCTTGCAAGGTCATCGGATGCACCGACACGTGTAAAGATTCGATCTACAATGCCAATATTTGCTTTCTCTGCCGGAACAAAACTTCCGATCTGCGCCATCAGAACAATCAGTGCTGTCTGACGCATATAAGTGGATTTACCAGCCATATTCGGACCGGTGATAATGGAAACTCTTTTTTTCTGATTGTCCAGATATGTATCATTTGCAATAAACATATCATTTTCAATCATCTGCTCTACAACCGGATGACGACCATTTTTGATATCCAAAACACCATTTTCATTGATCTTCGGTCTTACAAAATTGTTTCGTTCTGCCACAAGTGCAAGAGAGGCAAACACATCCAGTGCTGCAATCGCCTTGGCAGTTTTCTGGATACGTACGACTTCTTTTCCAACTTTGTCACGGACATCTGCAAACAATTCATATTCCAGCGCATACAGACGATCTTCAGCTCCAAGGATCAGATCCTCAAGCTCCTTCAGCTCCTGTGTAATATAACGTTCGGCATTGGTCAGTGTCTGTTTGCGGACATAATTATCCGGAACCTGATCTTTGAAAGAATTCGTCACTTCCAGTGCATAACCAAATACACGACTGTATTTGATCTTCAGTGTCTTAATGCCGGTACGTTCTTTTTCTCTTGCTTCCAGTTCAGCAAGCCACTTCTTGCCATCTGTTCTTGAACGACGATATTTATCGACATCTGCGTTGTAACCTTCGCGGATGATTCCGCCGTCTTTCTGTGCAAGCGGCGGCTCATCTGTGATCGCACGTTTGATCAGATCCGTCACATCTTCCAGCGGATCCATATCCTCAAAAATCTGTTTCAGGATCGGTGCTTCAAATTCCTGAAGGATCTGTCGGATATATGGAATCATCTCCAGTGAAGATGCAAATGCAACCATATCTCTCGGATTCGCTGACTGATAGCTGATACGGCTGATCAGACGTTCCAGATCATAGATTGGATTCAGATACTCTCGGATCTCATCACGAAGCATCGGCTTCTGAGTCAGTTCTTCTACAGCTTCCAGTCTGCAATTGATCTCTTTTGCATCAATCAGGGGCTGTTCCACATAACCTCGAAGTGTACGTGCACCCATTGCTGTCTTTGTCTTATCCAATACCCAGAGAAGAGAACCTCGTTTCTGTTTTTCACGGAGTGTTTCGACCAGTTCCAGATTACGACGACTGGAACTGTCAATCAACATAAATTTATCTGCTGTGTAGGGATGAATCGTTGCCATATGAGACAAAGCTGTTTTCTGAGTTTCATTCAAATATTGAAAAAGTGCTCCTGCTGCGATCACTCCACTGTCATAGTCCTGAAGTCCAAGACCTTCCAATGTATTTACATGAAAATGTTCCTTCAAAGTGCGCTGGCAGAGACTGTCATCAAAATACCAGTTATCTAATGGAAAAATGCATATCCGCAGACGGTCCTTCAAATCTTCTGTATCAACTCCGCTCATAAAAAAAGCGTCATTACAGATAATTTCCGCAGGGACAAATTTATTGATCTCATCCAGAAGTTTCTGAGGTTTATCTACTTCTGTAAGAAAACAGTCACCTGTGGTGATATCTGCAATGGCACATCCAAAATGATCCTCCAGAGAAACAATCGACATCAGATAATTGTTTCTGGATTCATCCAAAGATGTGGCATCCAGAGTTGTTCCCGGTGTAACTACACGGATAACTTCTCTCTTAACAAGACCTTTTGCTTTCTTAGGGTCTTCCACCTGCTCACAGATTGCCACTTTGTGGCCTTTCTCGATCAGTCGTTTGATATATGTCTCGGCTGCATGAAATGGAATTCCGCACATCGGAGCACGTTCTTCCAATCCGCAGTCCTTACCAGTAAGCGTCAGTTCCAGTTCTTTGGATACAAGGATTGCATCATCAAAAAACATCTCATAAAAGTCGCCAAGTCGATAGAACAGGATGCAGTCCTTGTAACTTTCTTTTGTTTTACAATATTCCCTCATCATCGGTGACATTGCCATCGTTTTATAATTCTCCTCTACTGTTCACTCTATTATCAGTCATAGTCAATTAATTATAATAGCATGTTTAAAGTTTTGATGCAAGACGACGTATTCCGAGATTTTGAGAAAATTCCTCCTCTGGTAGAATTTTCTTTACAAAAAAGTCGAAACTCATGCTATACTTATAAAAAATGATCACAACACATAAAAGAGGTAATTTCTATGAAATACAGAGACGAAATTCATATCGCACTCATGGCACTTGTCTTTTCCTGTGCCATGTTTGCAGTCTATGCAGTTGTCCCAAAAGATGCTGCTGTTGCTGCCAGGGCAAAGGCTACCGTTAAAGAGGCGCCAGAGACAGCTGCAGAAGCAGAGGCTCTTCGTTCCAGCCAGGATGAAGATGCCGGATTTAACATCTATACAGAAGACAGCAACTATGACGATAGTTCCGATTCTTCCGACAGCTCCGATTCTTCCGACAGCTCGGTTTCCTCCGATCAGGCTACTTATGATCCTGGAACTGATTATTCCGGTGACACCGGCGATGGTGACGTTGCAGATGAAGGCTCTTCCGATCAGGGCGGTTATGATTCTTCAGATCAGATCGATTATCCATCTGATGACGGATCTGAAGACACCTCAACTGATAACAGTTATGATGATTCCTCGCAGGATAGTGGGGATTCTTCTACCGATACCAGCGGCAGCGATACTTCTGACACCACAGACAGTGCCCCTTTTGATATTGCCACTGAAGACAGCAATTATTAAAAAGTAAAAAGAAAGGCAATGAGTACATGAACAAAATACTCAAAGCCTTTCTTTTTTATAGAATTTCTGTTTTTTATAATCAAAGTGATTCCATTTACTTACTCTGTGTTCCTGTAAATCTGCAATTTGCAAACAGTTCATTTACTGCACTCTCATATACCACACATCTCTCGCTTTTTTTTATCTTTTTGGCATATTTCTTACTGTCCGCAAACATTGGTGCCAGATAAAACCAGATTTCTTTCATTTTGAAAAGAACATTTCTATCCCCGGACACTTCCTCACGGTATGTATGATACAGAAGATCATGAAATCTACGGATATCTGACTGACCTGCCGCCTTTCCACCCCTGATTTCACGGGCAAGTGACGGATCTGCAAGAACACCTCTTCCCATCATAAAGCATTCTACATCCGGAAACTGTAACTGGATTCTTTTAAAATCATCTGCTGAAAAAATATCTCCATTATAACATACAGGGTTCTTACTGATGGCAAGTGCTTCACCAAATGCCTCCAGATTCGGAGTATTTTTGTAAAAATCCTTCTGTACTCTCGGATGAATGATCAATTCTTCCATGGGAAAACGATTGTAAATTTCCATCAGCCGTGGAAATTCCTCTGCATTCTCCATCCCCAAACGAGTCTTCACCGATATCTTCATGTCTGTTTTGCTATAAATCCTATCCAGAAACTGTTCCAGTTCCTCCGGTCTGGCCAAAAATCCTGCTCCGCAGCCCTTTGTCACTACTGTTTTGGATGGACACCCAAGATTCAGATTCACTTCCTGATATCCATACTCTTTCAGTTGATTCGCTGTACGTAGAAAATCATCTGCATTTCGGGTCAATATCTGAGGGACTGCATACATCCCGGAATTATTTTCCGGAGAAATGTCTTTCTTTTCTCTCCCGCTGAAATTCAGGTTCTGTTTTGCTCTGATAAATGGAATAAAATATTTATCAAATCCATCAAAACACTGATACAGTGCTTTTCGATAAATATAACTGGTGATTCCTTCCAGCGGTGCAAGGTATAATTTCATGGATTATAAGTTACCAAGATCTACTTTATATTCGTCAGAACCTTCCTGATTTACTGTATAATATGCAGCTCTTCTTTCTGCATTGATATAAATGCAGATATCACCTGTCAGTCCTTTTTCTGCAGCATCTTTCTTAACTGCTTTCTCTACATCTTTCAGAGATACATTCGTTTCGAAAATTTCAAGAGATACTTCTTTTACTCTTGCACCAGCAGCTTTACGTACTGCTTTTGTTGCAGTCTTGGTTGCAGTTTTTACAGTTTTCTCTGCCTTCTGAACTGCTTCCGGAGCTTTGTTAACTACTTCTTTCACAACTTCTGCTGTTTTTTCAGCCGGTGCAGACTCCTCTACCTTTTTTGCTGCTGCTTTTACAGTTTCTTTTACTTTTGCTGCTGTCTCTGTGATTGCTTCTGTTGATTTAGCTGTTGTTTTTACACTCTTTTTTCTCATAATATTTTCCTCCTGTAAACAATTACAACTACTGTTTGTTGTACCACTTCTTCGTAACAGTACCACAAAACATTACAACCTGTCAAATTTATCCATTTTTACGGTTTCTCCGTTGCCATATCCACAATCTGTCATGTCGATTATTCTTCCACCAGAGACCCCATATAATAGAATCCATGACATTCATCCAGGCTTACCTTTACATATTTTCCAAGAAGATCTGCTGTTCCCGGGAAATGTACAAGAAGATTATATTCTGTTCTTCCTGTAAATATTCCTTTTTCCCTGCTCTCTTCTTCTACCAGAACTTCCTGCACAGAACCTTCAAATCTGGAAGAACGAATACGTCCCTCCTGCTGTACCAGCGCAAGCAGGCGGTTAAAACGTTCCTTTGCAACATCCTGCGGTATCTGTTCCATTTCGGCAGCAGGTGTTCCGCTTCTTCTGGAATATAAAAATGTAAATGCCGTGTCATAGCCACATTTAGATACAACATCCAGAGTTTCTTCAAAATCCTCTTCTGTCTCTCCCGGGAACCCGACAATGATATCTGTTGTCAGAGAAATATCCGGAATCGCTGTACGGATCTTATCAACCAGATTCAGATATTTTTCTTTATCATAGCGTCTATTCATAGCTTTAAGGATACGGCTGCTTCCTGACTGCAATGGCAGATGCAGATGATGACAGATTTTTTTGCTCTTTGCCATTGTTTCGATCAGTTCATCCGAAAGATCCTTCGGGTGTGAAGTCATAAAACGAATACGCTTCAGCCCTTCCACATCTTCCAGCAGTTCCAGCAGCTGAGCAAATGTAACCGGATGTTCCAGTGTCTTTCCATAGGAGTTTACGTTCTGTCCCAGAAGCATAACCTCAGATACTCCGTCTGCAACCAGACGTTTTACTTCTTTTACGATTGCCTCCGGCTCACGGCTTCGCTCACGTCCACGCACATATGGGACAATACAGTAACTGCAGAAATTGTTGCAGCCAAACATAATATTGACGCCTGATTTAAATGTATAATTTCTTTCTGTCGGAAGATCTTCCACGATCTGATCGGTTCCTTCCCAGATATCTACGATCTGCCGCTCAGACTGGAGCATCTCATAAAAAAGTTCTGCATATTTAAAAATATTATGTGTTCCAAATACCAGATTGACAAATGGATAGGATTTCTTAATCTTATCTACTACATGCTGTTCCTGCATCATACATCCAAAAAGAATGATCTTCATATCCGGATTGTGATCCTTCAGACTGTGCAGGTGTCCCAGTCTTCCGTATACCTTCAGGTTCGCGTTTTCACGAACAGTGCAGGTATTATAGATCACAACATCTGCTTCTTCATTGTCCTGTCTGTGATACCCGATCTCATCCATAATACCGGCCACTGCCTCTGACTGTTTTTCATTCATCTGACATCCAAATGTTGTCAGGCAGTATGTCAATGGACGTCCAAGAGTATTGGATTTCTGCGCCGTCAGTGCCTGCGCAAGTTCTATGAATGAACGCTGACGCAACGTTTCTTCTGCACTCGTATTCTGTCCTTTAGAGGATTCGTTTGTCATTTTGTATAACTCCTTTGTTTTATAAACATATTAATCACTACCAATTTCTTTTTTAAGCACTATTCTTTAATATACAGGAATTTTTTGTCCAACGCAAGCGTTATAATGCCGTCCGGGATATATTCCTGAAAAATCAGAGTGAAAAAAGATATTCCAGCGGTAATGTATGTATTTCCTCATATTCTGCCGGATCAGGAACCATCTCATTTCCTCTGCTTCTGCGTGGTATCTCAATTCTGAACGCTGGCTGCCTGCATATTTCTGCATAAAACTGTTCCGGAGAACCATACCCTCGTTTTCCTGTTGGTTCTACATCGTCCAGATGATATTTTGCTTTATCCGCATTCAGTCCTGCCTGTTTTTGCAAATGTCTTGCAAGGCGGTAGCTTTTTTGATTTGCAGCAAATGACTGCGATTGTCTGAAATAAACAATTTGTCTCTCAGAGTAGCCAAAGGACAAAAGTCCTCTTCCTGTATTTTCCTGAAAAACTTTTATAAGTGCTTTTGTTTCATTTTCACTCGCCGGCTGACTGTGAATTTGTTTTCTTCTGTAGTACTGTGTCGGGAAATTTTTTCGCAGATTTACCCCTCTGCTGTTACAGATAAATTCTTTGCATGGAATCTCCTGCATTCTCAGCATCTGTCGATAAATCGGATTCCGGATCGCATAGAAATCTTTCTCATAAATTTCATATCCATCCGGATTCAAAAGTGGAATAAAACAGATTTTCCAGTCTTCCAGTAATACCCGAAGATCGTACAGATTCTCCAGTTTCCATCGGCATTCCCATGCTTTGACATATTCTTTCAGCATATGCATAAGATATATCGGCATACATCGATCCCGTCCACTTAAACCTGCAATACAGAAAACAGTCTCCGCACCTTTTCCAATCTGCACCATTGGAATCATCCTGTCATCATGACTTTGGCCAATTACCTGAAACTGCGCGATTTCTGTATACCGCCCTGCTATTTCCCACATTTCATAATAAATATTCTCATATGTACAGAATGTCTTGTCCGTATTGATCATCATCTTTCCCTCTGCATGTATAAATAAAAATCATTTTACGGGTTCCTGTACTATTATATGAAAAGAGACAGGCTAAAATGACCTGTCTCTCAAAATATGTACTATTTATTTTCCAATAGTCTTATATATTTTTCTCTTTCTTCATTTGGGATCTTTAATACCTCCATTGCCTTATCTGCAGCTAAATGCATTGTTTCCATCAGATTCCGAAGAGAATCCAAAAGTGCCTGTTGTGTTCCTTGTTGTATCCCTATCTGTCTTCCCTGCTGAATGCCTTTTTGTAGCCCTACACGAATAGCTTTTTCCTCTATTCCCTGACTCAAATTACACATATCCGTTACCTCCTCATCAAATTCTTCTGTCATTTTAATTAGAAATTCATCCTCCAAAATGTGTTTTTTATCATCTGCTGTTCTTTCAGACGAAAGCAATACTTCTAATAATTTTAAAATTCCTGAAGAAGAATGTTCTGCGTCTCCAATACAGATAATTACAGCAGTCATTAAATCATATGACGACTTTTTCTCCTGTATATCACCTACCAGATTTTCTTCTGTAATGGAATATCGATTAATTGTATTTTTTCGATATCCCGGTGGATTTATACATATAAAAACGCTGTAAACTTTTTTCACTTCTTCATAATGAGAATTTGTAAATTCAGTATTATACTGTGCAGATACCATCCTACAACAATAGTACACGCTTCTCGTCACTAGCGGATAACCCGGATAAAAATCATTCTGCGCTTCTACATCAATAATCAGTGTAATCATTTCACCCGATTTCGGCACAATCGCTCGAAAACGAATATCATAGGTTACTGTTCCTTCATTGATGCTTATATCCTCTGTATTTTCTCCTTTTATCATGGGAATTACTGACATCTCATCACGATGCAAAGCTGTCTTTGAAATTTCCGGATTTCCTTCTATGTAATTACCCGCAATTTCTTCAACACTGTAATTCCTGTACTCTGACAGACAGTTTTTCATAATCCATGCAAGAATTTCCTTATTTGCAAGTAATTTCTTGCATGCATGATCATAAGCTGCCTTTTCTCCTGCGGTAGAAAGCATTTTTGCCAAATTACTTTCTTTTTTCATCCACCACAGCCTTTCATTTAGCGCTATATGTTCTGACTATAGTATAGCACATTTCGAGCTAAAATGATGTAAAAAAACAATAAATAATCTATAAAATTTTACTGCTGATTATGAAAAGAGACAGGCCAAAATGACCTGTCTCTCAAATCTTTTTGTATTTAACCAGAGTTAAATTACTGTTCTTCTTTTTTACGTTTGCGAACAACGATATATCCGCCTGCCAGTAAGGAGAGTGCTGCCAGTGCAGACATTGTTCCGATCGGTGATTCATCGGCTGTAGATACCGCAGATTTGGATTTGGAACCTGCATCTTTCTCAGATGCTGCAGCAGTTGCTGTCAGTTCTGCATCCGCATCATCACCGGAGCCGGTGTCATTCTCATAACCCGGAACTTCCGTTCCATTTTCTTTCGCTTCTTCAAGATATTCCTTCAGTTCTTCGTCTGTATAGCCTGCCGATGAGAACTTTGTAGATATAGATTCAGGAGAACCTTTCTTTACCCAATCAGTTCCATTAAATCTGTATTTCTGGAAGAACAAATACATCGTGTAGGTATTCGCATCTTGAATTCCCTTTGAAGACATAATTACTTTCTTTGCTTGAGGATTCTTTCCTGATGAACTTGTACTCCAATAAAGAAATGCATATCTTTCATCCCCTACTACATATGGTGCTTCATCAGACATACCAGCTTCTGTTACAGTAAATTCGTATTTCTTGCTAGGGAAAAATTTCAACGGATTTTCTAACCCAGTTACTTTATTATCGGTTACACTATAAGTTTTAGCTTTCCTAGTTGCTGTTGAAGATTTTGCCGGACGATTTTTATAATCAAGCGGGAATTTTTTCGCAGCAGGTGCATTATCTTGTGTAGATCTCGCCAAAACTACAATTGCATAACCTTCTTTCTCTGGAATATCTTTTACAACTGCACTAACTACATCTCCAGCTTTAGCTGTGTTTACAGCTTTACTATCAGCTAATGAGAATTTTTTCGTACTAGCTTCTATGAACCGAGAATACCATTTGCAATCGTGTGTTGCTGTAAAATATACCGTTGCTGTATTATGGTCTTCCCACTCAACTTTTGTATTTGATGCTTGTGAAATTTTGAACGTAGTTGGTTTACGATTATTTAAAACAATCTTTAAAGCCTGCACTGTACCATCCGTCTGAGATTTTGCATAAACGGCAATTGCATAGTTACCCGTTGGAATATTCTTCACATAGACTGGGACATCTCCTGCACTTGCACTGTTTGCTGCTTTACTCTCATTAAAATCATCTGTACTTACATTATCATCTTCTTTAACCAGTTTATAATACCACTTACAGTCATTAGTTGTGTTAAAGTACGCAGTTGCAGTTGTATAATCAGACCAACTAACGCTTCCTGTTTCTTTTATCACAAATGTAGCTGGATCCGGTTTTACTGGATCTACTGGTTCTGTTTTTTTCAGAACTGCAGAAAGATTATCTGCAGCCAGATTCAAAGTATATGCGTCTTTGTTTTCATATTTTATCTGGCTCTTTGACTCATCATTTGCATCGATTACCGTTTTAAATTTATCTGCCGTAAGTGGAGTACCCTCACTGTTTACCCCTGCTTTAACAACCGTTAATGCATCCGCTTCATTCAGATGAGAAAATGAAATATCTGATTCTGTGAGAACATCTGTTACATTGATCATTGTTGTTTCACCATCAAGACAGATATTGGATACTTCTGTGCCTTTTTTGTTTTCATTAACAACTACAGTACCCTGTACTTTAATGCTTGTATTGGTGTAAATACCGCCACCTCTAACACCGGTATTTCCTGTAATTGTACCACCATACAGTACAACATTACCGCCCTTATTAGTGATTGCTCCACCATCCGCAATCGTATTATTATCTTGCAGTGTAACTCCCGCACTGGTGATTCCAAAATTGGCACCTTCACTGACATTTACGATCGTTCCGGCAATAGCCTGTGTATTGGATTCCCCTGCTGCTCCCGAAACTGTAAAAGATGCTCCCGCCGCATCTTTCTTAACATCAAACTGAAGTTCAGCATTCTCTCCGGATACATTAAACATATTATCTACAAAAGTATCACTTGCTCTTGTGATCGTTACTGCATTCGTCGCTCTGATGCATACTTTCTTATTGGCCTGTACGGTTACTGTAGCATCCAGTGCGATCTGTCCGGATACTTCAATCACTGTAGCGGTCTTTGCAGTCTCTGTAGTCTCTGCATTATAGTCCGGAGCTGCATTGATTGCATGCTGGATCGTATCGAAATATCTTACTTTATCTTCAGCACCTTCTTCTGCAGCCTTCATTGTGATAGATATTGCTGTCGGCTTTGTTGACTCACCTTCTGCTAAAGTTGTTTCTTCTCCGGCTTCCGGTGATTCTGTTGTCTCTGCCGCAGGTGTTTCCTGTACAGCCGGTGTCTCTTCTGTAGTCTGCTGTGTCTGCTCTGACGGTGCTGCTTCCTGAGCCGGTGCCTCTGTAGCCGCTGCCGCTTCCTGCGCCGGTGCCTGTTCTGCCGGTGCCTGTTCTGCCGGTGCCTCTGTAGCTGCTGTAGTATCTGCCGGTGTTTCTTCTGCCGGTGCTTCTGTAGCTGCTGCAGTCTCTCCATCAACCGGATTTTCTTCTGATGTCTCCGCTGTAGCTGCCACATCTCCTTCTGCAGCAAATACAGCCGCCGGTGCACTGCTTGCTGCAAGTGCTCCTGCTAAAATAATCGCATATAACTGTTTTCGTCTCAATTTAAATCCTCCCATGGTGAGTATGTAAATCTTACCCTCGGCATGTACTTAAAACTTTTTGCTTTATTGGATCATTACGAAATAATTTCTTATAAAGCCCAAAAGTTTACATGTCTAAACTGTAAATTATTATACACACGCATCCAGTGATTGTCAAATCACACATCGCGTGTTCTGTGCAAAGCTTATCGACAAATATCGATCTGCCATTCCCTGTTACTGACGGATCTGTCCATTTCCATAGATGATATATTTGGTAGTTGTCAGTGCAAGCAGTCCCATCGGTCCTCTGGCGTGAAGTTTCTGGGTACTGATACCGATCTCTGCCCCATATCCGAATTCAAATCCATCGGTAAATCTGGTAGAAGCATTGACATATACCGCCGCTGCATCCACTTCATCCAGGAATTTCTGGGCATTGGTATAATCATTGGTGATGATTGCCTCAGAATGTCCTGTATTGTACCGGTTGATATGTGCAATAGCCTCGTCTACAGAATACACTACTTTGATCGATAATATGTAATCCAGATATTCCGTTCCCCAGTCTTCCTCTGTGGCTGCAACAGCCCCCGGCATCAGCGTCATGGCTTCTTTATCTGCGCGCATCTGTACATGCTTTTCTTTCAGACGGTTTGCAAGAACCGGCAGCAATACATCTTTGATATTCGCATTTACCAGAAGTGATTCGCAGGCATTGCAAACTCCAACTCTCTGTGTCTTGGCATTCATAATAATATCAACCGCCATATTCAGATCAGCACTCTCATCTACATATATATGGCAGTTTCCTGTGCCGGTCTCGATGACCGGAATCGTACTCTGATTAACAACTGCTTTGATCAGTCCCTTGCCGCCTCGTGGAATCAGCACATCCACGTATTCATTCATTTTCATAAATTCTGCAGCAGTCTCACGGGAAGTATCCTGGATCAGCTGAATTGCGTTCTCTGTTATGTCATTGGCTTTCAGGGTTTCACGAATACACTTCACGATAGCTTCGTTTGAATGGATTGCATCACTGCCACCCTTCAAGATCACTACATTTCCGGTCTTAAAGCAAAGGCCAAAAGCATCCGCCGTTACATTCGGACGTGCTTCATAAATGATTCCGATCACACCAAGCGGTACCCGTTTCTGTCCGATGAGCAGTCCATTCGGACGTTTTTTCATCCCGGTTACCTCACCGATCGGATCCTCCAGCGCTACCAGCTGCTGCAGACCTTCTGCCATTCCCTGAATTCTTTCCGGTGTAAGAAGAAGTCTGTCTACCAGTCCTTCCGGCATATTGTTCTTTTTTCCATTCTCCACATCAACAGCATTGGCTTTGATCAGCTCATCTGTACATTCCACAAGATGTTCCGCAACTGCCGCAAGCACCTGGTTCTTTTTGTTTGTGGTTATGGTCCGCAGCATATTTTCTGCTTCTTTTGCATTTTGTCCAAGCTCTAACAGCATTTCATTCATAGCATAACCTCCCCGGGACATTTCCTGTCCCTTTAAATAATAAAACCTAAAAAAATGCTTATTTATAAATTTCTTTTTCTGTAACAATGATCTCCGGTGAAATGTCTGTAGGCTCCACCGGTACCTCTGACATCATCTGAAATTCAAATGCAACTGCAACCCTTGTGATATATGGATGTTTTTCTAGAAAGCGGTCATAAAAACCGCCGCCATAACCAACTCTGTGATTCTGCCTGTCAAACGCGACTCCCGGCATGATCATCAGAGCCTCTTCCCACTGAACGATCTCACCTCTTGCCGGCTCCGGAATACCAAAATATCCCTTTTCAAGCTGTGCAAAATCTGTCAGTTTATAAAATACCATATCCTGTCCAACTACTTTAGGAACCGCAACTTCTTTGCCATCATTCCATGCCGCTTCTATAATATACTTTGTCATAACTTCGTGATTATAGTCCGCATAAGCAAGAATTCTCCGGCTGTTGCTGTATTCCGGAAGTGCCGTAACTGTTTCAGCAATTTTTCTGCTCCAGTCATCGATCTGCTGATCGGTGTGTGCTTTTCGTGCTGCAAAAACCTGTTTTCTAATTGCCTTTTTTTCTTCCATATTTTTCACCTAGATTTACAATCGAACCATCTTTTTCCTGAATATCAATATTATTTAACTGTGCCCTGAGATTTTTACGCACGGCAGCCAGATATTCCTGTCGAAGTTCTGCCTGCTCCTTCTTTTCTTCTTCTGTAAGACCGACACTCTTCGCTTTATGTGCCAGAGTATTGATTCGGTCTATCTTCACATTATCCATCATAATAATTTCCTCCTAGAGAAGTTTTTCTATATAATCAATCAGGAAAAACTCTTCTTTTTTGTTTCCTGCAAATAAGGTACCATATTTTCTGCCTTCCATGATCTTGTGGATCACATGAAAATCCCGGCCATTCGCGATCACCATATCCGCACCTGCAGCCGTTGCTATCTCGGCAGCAGTCAGTTTTGTAGCCATTCCCCCGGTTCCGACCTTGCTCTTCGGTCCTTTTCCCATACTCAGCAATTTCTCATCCAATACTTCGACAGTATCAATGAATTCTGCATTCGGATTCGTATTCGGGTCATCGGTAAAAAGTCCGTCGATATCAGAAAGCAGGATCAGAAGATCCGCCCCGATCAATCCCGCGATAACTGCTGACAATGTGTCATTATCACCAAAGGATTCCAGCATCTCCAGCTCGTAGCTCGAAATGGAGTCATTTTCATTAACAACCGGAATTGCCCCGAGCTCCAGCAACTCTTCAAATGTATTCCGTGCATTTCTGCGGTTCAGGTTATTGACCATCGTATTCTTTGTCATCAGAATCTGAGCCGCCATCTGGTTGTACTCTGAAAAAAGTTTCTGATAAATCATCATCAGACGCGCCTGTCCAACTGCGGAGCATGCCTGTTTTTTCTTAAGTTCTGTCGGCTTCTCATGCATGCCAAATGCAGATGCACCAACTGCCACTGCACCTGAAGTAACCAGGACAACATCTTTGCCCTGGTTATGAAGATCACTCAGTTCTCTTACAAGCACTTCCAGTTTACGAAGATCCAGTTTATTTGTTTCCTTGTGGATCAAAGAGGAAGAACCAACTTTGATCACAACACGTTTTTTGTCTTTCAGTAACTCACGATAATTCATGGTATTTATTCTCCAGTAATTTCTTCTGCGATCTGTTTCAGGTCATCACCTGTAAACAGTCTCTGTTCTCTATTGATAGCTGATATCATCCACTCTGTCATCCTGTACGATCTCCACCCAGGTCGTTCCCGGATTCAGCTGAACTTCCTGATTATCATCTGTAATATAATGAGTCACACCCCATGGTGAATCTTTCTGCCAGGTGACATCGATTGCTTTCCCTCTTGTGATATATTTGCCTCGTCCACCGGAATTTCCGTCACGATCGGTAATCGTCTCAATATCCTTATAGCTTGTTCCCTCATACGTAGTCACATAAGAGTACTGGATCAGGATATTGTCACAGGTCAGTTGCTCTCCGGTAAGATCATCGATCTGTGCCGCACCATACTGGAAACGGCTGTATTTTTTTGTATTTTCATCATAAACAAACCATGGATGATTCACTGTAAAATTATCAAAATGTATCTCCTGTGCGGATGTACCCTGCGGAAGTGTGTTTTCAGTTCCATCAGGTACAAACACATAGTGTCCATCATAATCTTCTTTGTATTCTCTGCGGTATCCCATCTTGTCTATACCCTGCTGAAGCAGGTCATATGTTGTATAAGCATTGTGCGGAGCCTTACGGTCAGTACTCCTGAAATAACAGATTTTTCCCAGTTTCACGCCATTCAGATTGTCGATCAGATGCTGTTCAAAATATGGAAGTGCAAAAGCAGACTGTCCATAATGTGCATAAATTGCATCAAATTCATTCGCATAAAAGATATAATAATCTCTGCAGCTTCTGACGGAACCAATCCGTTCCAGATCTTTATAATCCTCAAAAATTCCCATCAGTCTTGTGATATCGCCCTCTACAGGTGCCTCATACACAACACCGGCATTCGCGATCCCACTCTGTGGGCATCCCTGCTTAATATTATTCAGCATAACCGCTACCGGGCGTACCCGGCCTTCCGATTCGGGAACATCCAGTCCTGTAAGGTAGCTTTTCACCATAGTATCAGCAAATACACCAACAGGTGTCGTTCCTAACATAACCAATGCCATAACTGCTGCCAGAAATTTCTTCTTCATAGATGTTCTCCTTTCAGATGGTGATCATCACCTGGTAATTCCCAGATCCTCCAGTGCCTTTGCCTGCTTGGCCTCCATTACCGCTGCCTCATCCGGTTCCATATGATCATAGCCGAGCAGATGCAGCATACTGTGTGCAAACAGGAAACTGAATTCCCGCTCTGTGCTGTGTCCATATTCTTCTGCCTGCGCATAGACCTTATCTACAGAGATCATAACGTCCCCAAGGATCAGTTCATCTGTATCAAGATCAAAATAGCTGTCATCGCCCTCGATCACTGAATAATCTGCCGGTGTCTTAAACGGGATCATCGGGAAAGAAAGTACATCTGTCGGTGCCCCGATTGAGCGAAATTCCGTATTTACCCGTTTGATTTCTTCGTTGTCAGTAATCACAAGATTTACGCAGACATCATAAGGACAGTTCTCTGTCTCAAGAATATGCTCAGCGACTTCTGATGCCAGTTTTTCATAATCAATATCCAGTTTACGTTCTGCTTCATAATCAATCTGTATGGTCATTCTTTTTCCTCCGGACTGTCCTTGTACCACCGGTACTTCTGGACGGTTTCTGTTTCTTTTCGTAATTTTCATATGCCTGTACGATCTGCTGTACCAGCGGATGACGTACAACGTCTTTGCTGGTAAGCTGGCAAAATCCAATATCATCTATCTTCTTAAGGACCTTTGCCGCCACATCAAGACCAGATACTGCATCTCTCGGAAGGTCTTTCTGAGACGCATCACCGGTAACAACCACTTTGGAGCCAAAACCAATACGGGTCAGAAACATCTTCATCTGTGCCGGTGTTGTATTCTGTGCCTCATCCAGAATAATAAATGCATTATCCAGTGTACGTCCTCGCATATAAGCAAGCGGAGCCACTTCGATCAGCCCTCGTTCCATATTTTTTGCGAAACTGTCAGCTCCCATGATCTGATATAATGCATCATACAATGGGCGCAGATACGGATCTACTTTACTCTGAAGATCACCCGGAAGGAATCCAAGTTTCTCCCCTGCTTCGATCGCCGGTCTGGTCAGAATGATACGGCTGACTTCTTCATTTCGAAATGCGGTAACTGCCATTGCCATAGCAAGGTAAGTCTTACCGGTGCCTGCAGGTCCGATTCCAAATACGATCATTTTCTTTCGGATCTGTTCTACATATTCCTGCTGTCCTAATGTTTTGGGTTTGATTGGTCTTCCCTGTATCGTATTACAGATAAAATCTTTATCTATTTCCGTGAGTACCTGATTTCGTTCCTCCATGGCAAGAGACAGTGCATAACTTACGTTCTGCCGTGTTATAGTATTGCCTCTTCCTGCAAGCGTCACCAGTTCTTCTATCAGTTTTTTTGCCTGAGTTGCACTCTGTTCGGTACCCAGGATCTTCAGCATGCCATCTCTGGATATCAGTGTTACATTTAACGTCCGTTCAATCAGCTTCAAGTGTTCGTCAAACTGACCGAACACATTTCCCTCCAGATCTGCAGGCACCTGCGTATATAGCTCGATAATGCTGTTAGCCATCCTCTGTTGTCCTTTCTGCAGGCTGCTCCGGTATTTCTACAGGAGTCTCCTCTCCGATTTTTTCTATAATTTCCAAAAAACCTTTGCTTACACAGGTCTTGTGGTCAATTTCTATTTTAACATTATTTGCAGATATTTGAACCCCTTTTTGCATTAATTTTTCTTCATACCTCTGCAAAGTATGCCATGCAAATTTTTTTACTTCTTCCCTTGTATACTCTTTTTTTATCTTTCTGTACTGGTTTTGGGTAATATACCCTATTGAGCACGGCAGCTGAAAACTTTTGGTCAGATACATTTTCTGTTCTTCTGCAATCTGATACCAGCCATTTTTTGTCCTGTCTGCAATTTCCAAATAAAATCTGCCTGCTTTCAGATAGATACCCTTTTTCTTTTTACCGGTCCATTCATATGTCTCATAGATCATTGGAATCTCATGATAATATGCCTTCTGTCTTTTTATATAAATATCTGCATCTGCATGAACCGCTTCATACTTTACAACCTCCTGACTGTCATCCTTTAATTCCAGTATTCCCGATACCAGGATTTCACCTTTTTTACATAAATCCCCAACCTTTTTCCGGGGCAGTCCTCTTCTGGTTATCATTTTTATGATCTCACCATCGCGTTCTGCCATAATATCACAGGCAGATTTGTCCTTTTCTTCTGTAGTCTGTATAAATATCCCTTCTCTGACTGTAAGGAGCAGTCTGGTTCCCTCCAGTTTTGCTGATACCCACGTAATATCCGGATATTTTTTACGGATCTCAGCTGCAATCTCACTGCAGCTGAGCCTTCCTTTTGCCATTCCATGCCTGATTCCTTTTTGTTCCAGAAAATCCAGTATCTCAGGTGTGCTGTTTCTGACATTTCCCTCTACATCAATTTCCCACAACCGTCCGGACAGGAACAAAAGCAGTCCTGCACATAAAAGTAATCCAAGAAAAAAAGCCTTTCTCTTTTTACTTCGGTAAAAAAAGAAAGGAAGTCCATGCTTTTCCAGAATATGAATTTTTACTTTTGTTTTTCTATGTATTTGAGCGAGTCTGAAAAAATCTCTGATCTGCAGACATCCTGTCAGACTCAGTTCTGATTCTCTTCTGAGATCACTGATTCGAATTTCACGAGCTCTGCACAGATTCAGAAAACGTTCTGTCTGTTCCCCATATATCCTCACACGAACGTATCCATTTCGAAACCCGGCATACTTTTTCATAATCTCCTCCTAACCATCCAGGATAATCTCCGTAATCACACCTTCAATATACATTTCTTCAGGTGTATACATCGGAATCTTCAGTCTTTTTCCCTGTATTCGAAGTTTCCCCTGAAAAGTCAGTAATATTATTTCTTCTTTCTCATACCGCAAAACACTTCGATAGTTGCAGACTACTGCCTGATGTTTTCCTGTAACAGTAAACACCGTTTCTTTCATTGCCAGATCTCTCGGTATTTCCAGCGAGGTAACTAGATTTTCTTTCCATTGTCCCATCTTTTTCATAACAAAAACCTCCCTGGCGCTCATTATAAATGTACGCCGGAGAGGTCTTGTTTATTCTCTGATATTTTATTTAAAAAGCACCATGGAAAACCAGAGTATCGTATTTCCACCCAGATTATACTCCATCTGCTGTTTCTCTACGATCTCACTTACTACCACGCCATGGCTTTCCAGGCAGGGATGCATTCTGTCCGGATGTCTGCACGGTTTGCCATGTGGATATGCACAGTCCTCACAGATATCACAGGATTCCGTTGAAAGTGTAAACGTCTCAAATCCCTGTTCTTTCAAAAAACGGGCAACTTCCGTTGTCAGTTCTTCGTGTGCAGCTCTTGTTTGCAGCATTTCCTGCATATTCATAAGATCAGAAACTTCTGCCACACTGGAAAAGAAAACAGCCTGTCCAAACTTGCGGATTCTTTCCTCGCATTCTTTCAGAGTACCCACAGCCGGCGGACATGCCCAGGTCGATCCATACCGTTCACATTCCTGCTGACAGACGATCCTTACTCTCTCCTCGACAGACAGATCTCCGGTATTCAGGATACGATATTCAAAGATCGGATACTGTGCAATAAAATCTTCAAATTTATCAATATTCAGTTCTGCCGCCATCAGGGTTCCTCCATTTTAATTAATCCAGAATAATCAGCGCCATGAATACAAGGTCTTCATCGCCGCTGTTTGTAAGTCCATGTCCTTTGCCGTCCGGAGTAAATGTCACATCACCGGCCTGCACCATACGGAGTGTTCCATTATCGCTGTAAATACCTTTTCCAGAAAGAATATAATACGTTTCACTCTCATTATGATGTTCATGATATCCCAGCGAACATCCCGGTTCCAGAGTTACCTGCGCATATAATTTGCATTTTCCGTTTAACTGCTTCTCATCAAGGAGACGTTTCACCAATGCATGTCCCTGTCCACCTGCCATATGTTCTACTCGTTCTGTTGTCATATCACTATATCCTCCTTTTTGGAAATCATTTATTGCAAGCCGGAGTTATTTCCGGTTTGTGTCTTTTTATTTATGATAAGGTTCATGGTTCAGGATCCTGTAGCCACGATAGATCTGCTCCAGAAGAATCATCTGCATCAGCTGATGAGGAAATGTCATTCTGGAAAAGCTCAGTTTATAATCTGCTCTTTTCAGGACTTCATTGCCAAGACCTAACGAGCCTCCGATCACAAATGCGACAGAACTTTTGCCTTCTACACCCAGACGTCCGATTTTTTCGGATAACTCAACGGAATCCAGCATTTTACCATCAATCGCAAGCGCAATTACATAATCCTGTTCCCGGATATGCTTCATCAGACGTTCCGCTTCTGTATTCTTAATCTGCTCGTTCAGTGCATCAGATGCTTTATCCGGTGTCTTTTCATCCGGAACCTGGCAAAATGTCAGTTTGCAGTAACGGCTCAGACGCTTCGCATACTCGGCAATTCCATCATTCAGATATTTTTCTTTAATTTTCCCTACAGTTATGATCTTAATTTCCATTTACAGGTATTCCTCTATATAATTTTCAAATTCTTCTGCAGACATCAGTACCTTACGAGGTTTCGTTCCTTCCTCCGGTCCGACAACCCCTGCATCACATAACTGATCCATGATTCTTGCAGCTCTGTTGAAACCGATTTTGAACATTCTCTGGAGCATACCGATCGATGCCTTTTCTTTTTCAATAATGAATTTACCGGCCTCCACAAAATAAGCATCCCTGTCATCAGCCGAAGAACCACCGGTGCCACCGGACATGCCTGCCGTATTTACCTGCTGTTCAATCTGGGAATTGTACTGCATTCCCGGATTCTTTTCTGCCAGAAAGTCAACAATACTGCTGACTTCTTCATCGGATACAAAAGCCCCCTGCAGTCTGGCCGGTTTCTGATATCCCTGCGGATAAAACAGCATATCGCCCTTTCCAAGAAGCTTCTCTGCTCCATTCATGTCAAGGATCGTCCTTGAATCAACACCAGAAGATACAGAGAATGCAATTCGTGACGGCATATTTGCCTTGATCAGACCGGTGATAACATTTACAGACGGTCGCTGTGTTGCAATGATCAGATGAATACCTGCAGCACGTGCAAGCTGTGCCAGACGACAGATTGCATCTTCCACTTCTCCAGGAGCAACCATCATAAGGTCTGCAAGCTCATCTACAATAATTACGATCTGTGGCATCTTCTCAGGGCGCTCTTCTCCTTCCGGAATACGCATTTCTTCAACTTTGCGGTTATATTCCTGAAGATTTCGAACACTGTATTCTGCAAACGTATTGTAACGGTTCATCATCTCTGTTACTGCCCAGTTCAATGCACCGGCAGCCTTTTTCGGATCCGTGACAACCGGAATGAACAGATGTGGAATACCGTTATAAACACTGAGTTCCACTACCTTCGGGTCAATCATGATCAATTTGACATCTTCCGGAGATGCTTTGTACAGGATACTTACGATCAGGGTATTGATACAGACAGATTTACCGGAACCTGTAGCACCCGCGATCAGAAGATGTGGCATCTTGGCAATATCCGTAACAACCGGTTTTCCTGCAATATCTTTACCAACTGCAAAAGACAGCCTGGACTTTGCACTCTGAAATTCCTGTGACTGAAGGATCTCTCTCAGCATAACAGCATGATTTTCTTTGTTCGGTACTTCAATACCAACAGCCGCTTTGCCCGGAATCGGTGCCTCAATACGAATGTCCGGCGTTGCAAGGTTTAATTTGATATCATCTGCCAGATTGACGATCTTACTTACTTTAACGCCCATTTCCGGCTGCAATTCATATCTGGTGACAGTTGGTCCGCAGCTTACATTCGTCACAGTTACATTCACACCAAAATTATGCAATGTATCCTGCAGCTTCTTCGCAGTCTTGCGAAGATGTTCATCGGAGTCTCCCTGTGATTTGCCATCTCCACGCTTCAGAAGTTTCAGCGGCGGATAATGATACTCACGCTTAACCACTTCATTCTGCTGTGTAATCTCTTTCTGGATATTTTGAATTCCACTTTCAATCTCCTGTTTGGAAGACTTCGGATTTTTGACTGACTGTGAAACAGGTCTTGTCTCCGGCTGCGGCACAGATTCCGGAACATTCTCAGACACCGGCTCCTGCACCTGCTGTACTTCCGCATATGTTTCTACCGGCTCCGGTTCAGAATAGCATTCTGATAATTCCGGTACATCCTGCTCTGCCGTTGGCTGCACATAGCTATCTGATGGTTCCTGATAAAATTCTTCCGGCTCTGCACGGTGAATCTCAAACATCGGAGTCTGTGGTGAAGCCATCGCCATCGTGTTCTCCACAGGCATATTCTCAGGCATCTCATCCTTCTGGTCCTGCCTCACAGTTTCCCCGTGTTCTGCATTTTCTGCAAAATCTGAAGTCATATCTGAAACTACAGCTGCGGAATCTGTATCTGTGGCAGTATCATTGTTTATGCCTTCTGCGGTCTTCTTATGATCTCTGAGCACTGTCTTACGATTCTTTTTCTTCTTTGCTTCCGGTGGAACAAGCAGCGTCCCTTCAAGAAATCCCGTAGATTTCTTCTCTTTAGCCGCAGCCTCTTCTCCATCATTGTTTTCCTGTGCCAGAGCCTCTTCCAGTTCGCGCACACGCTGCGCCTGCCGTTCTTCTCTCCTCTGTCTGCGTTCCTGCACACGAAGCTCTTTGCGAAGATCCCGCTCCGGCTGTCCCTCCATATACATGTCATGTCCATCTCTGGCAAGTGCACAGACTGCATCCCAGATACGGAATACAAAACCAAAAAATGATTTCTGCGTGATCAATATCAGAGAAATCAGAAGTACAAGAATAATAATCACATATCCCCCCGCAACACCAAATGCGGAAGTCGTAGAAATGCAGATAGCTCCACCAAGCACACCACCACCCGTTCTATATGTAGAACAGGTCGAATAATATTCCGACATTGTAGTACTGGACATATATCCCTCTGTCAACAGCTGAACCAGGCCGCACAGAAAAACAAAAAACACAAGCGCAGCAAGTGCTTTTTTGTATGCAAGAGGATTCTTACTGTTCGATACAAGAAATGCAGCACCAACAAAGATCAATACCGGAAAAACATACGCAAGCAATCCCATAATCCCGAAAGATGCCTTACTGATCGCAGCACCGACCACTCCACCCATTCCAAGATTACTGATGATCAATATGATCGAGGCCGCCAGAATTGTCAGCAAAATGATCTCTGTCTGGAATCCGCTGGTAACTCCCTGCTTTTTCACCTGTTTTCTGGTCTGTTTTTTTCTCGTATTTTTACGTCCGGAAGTGACTTTTGCATTCCCTCTTCGGTTACTTTGTTTCTTTGCTGCTGCCATTCAGGCACCCCTCCTAATGATTCTTCATAAAAATCCGCCGGAAAATCAGAAAATCCTCCGGCAGAAATAAATATTCCCAATTATGCAAAATTTGCTACAAGCGCAATAATTCCCACAATAAAACAATAGTATGCAAAAAAGCGGAATTTTCCGTTGTGTACAAGTCTCAGACATGCCCGGATTGCCAGACTTCCAACAACTGCTGCAATGATCATTCCAAATACATAAGAAAAGCCAAGCCCTACTGTCATATCTGCAGAACCAAACTGCCCAAGTTCCATGATCAGTGCACCGATAATTGCCGGAATCGACAAAATATAAGAATACTTCACTGCAAATGTACGGCTGAATCCGCTCATCAACCCGGCACTGATCGTCATTCCACTTCTGGAAAATCCAGGAAATACAGAAAGCCCCTGACAGATTCCGATCCACATGGCATTGGAAAAGCTTGCATCCTTAGCTGCTTTTGTGCCGCCTACCTGACTCAGATCAATTACCAGAAGAATAATCCCCGTAATCAGAATCCCAACACTCGGAAGAAGTTTTGAAGCTGCAGACATTGCAACAAGTCTGCGTGCTGTATATCCCAGAAACATCGTCGGAATCATGGAAACCATCAGTAGAACTGCAAATTTACGGTAAATATTACTTATGATTTTCGCATAATGAAGCTCATCTCCTGTACGTCGGTTATGTATATAGAGATTCGCATTTCCAATCACATCCATAAACATTTCAATGGATTCCACTGCCAGTCTGCGAATATCCTTCTGAAAAGTCATAAAGATCGCAGCCAGTGTTCCGACATGAAGCATAACCTCCATGAGTACTCCGGGTCCATGTTCCATACCAAGTATATTCTGAACAAAACAAAGATGTCCAAAACTGCTGACCGGAAGAAATTCTGTAATTCCCTGCACTATAGCCAGTAAAATAATATAAAGAACTATCATATTTTTATCCTTTTCTTTCAACTAATCTGTACCATATTATCCGGTAAATTTCTCATAACCGCCTATAAAGGCATATTAACAGTGGATAGTATAACATATTCCCGAAAAACTTACAAGACAGCAAAAAAGAACCTGTGTTCTTATTCAATTCAAAAAAAGACCTTCCGACACATTTCTGTACCGGAAGGCCCCTGATTCATTTTATTTATTTTTCAGATATTCATCGATACCTTTTGCTCCAGCTTTACCAGCTCCCATAGCAAGGATAACTGTAGCTGCACCTGTAACAGCATCTCCACCAGCATATACGCCGTCTTTAGATGTCTTACCTGTTTCTTCTTCAGCAACGATACATCTTCTCTTATTTATCTCAAGTCCTTTCGTTGTGGAAGAAATCAGCGGGTTCGGAGAAGTACCAAGTGACATGATAACGGTATCAACATCCATATCATATTCAGAACCTGGAATCTCAACAGGACGTCTTCTTCCGGATGCATCCGGCTCGCCTAGTTCCATCTTAACAACCTTCATACCGCTTACATGTCCGTTCTCGTCAACAAGGATTTCCTTCGGATTTGTAAGAAGATCAAAGATGATTCCTTCTTCTTTAGCATGATGAACTTCTTCTGCTCGTGCAGGAAGCTCTGCTTCACTTCTTCTGTATACGATATGTACTTCAGCACCAAGTCTGAGAGCAGTTCTTGCAGCATCCATAGCTACGTTACCACCGCCGACAACAGCAACTTTCTTACCTGCTGCGATCGGTGTATCATAAGAGTCATCGAATGCTTTCATCAGGTTGCTTCTTGTCAGGTACTCGTTTGCAGAGAATACACCGCTTGCGTTTTCACCCGGGATTCCCATAAACATCGGAAGACCTGCACCGGAACCGATAAATACAGCTTCAAATCCTTCATCTTCGATCAGCTGATCGATTGTTGTGGATTTACCGATAACAACGTTTGTTTCAAATTTAACACCGAGTTCTTTAACTTTCTCGATCTCTTTCTTAACAACTTTCTGTTTTGGAAGACGGAATTCCGGAATACCATAAACAAGAACTCCACCAAGTTCATGAAGAGCTTCAAATACGGTTACATCATATCCGGCCTTTGCAAGATCACCTGCGCAGGTAAGTCCGGACGGACCAGAACCGATAACAGCAACTTTATGTCCGTTCTTAACTTCTGCTCCGACTGGTTTAATATCATGTTCCAGAGCATAGTCAGCAACGAATCTTTCCAGTTTACCGATAGAAACAGCTTCACCCTTCTTACCACGGATACACTGTCCTTCACACTGAGACTCCTGAGGACATACACGTCCGCAGATAGCCGGAAGTGCGGAAGATAATCCGATCACTTTATATGCTTCTTCAATGTTTCCTTCTTTGATCTGCTCGATAAATCCAGGAATATTGATGGACACCGGACATCCTTCTACGCATTTCGGTTTTTTACAACCCAGACATCTCTGTGCCTCTTCCATTGCTTCTTCCTGATTATATCCAAGACAAACTTCTTCAAAGTTTGTAGCACGTACCTTCGGATCCTGTTCTCTTACCGGTACTTTATTTAACATTTTTGCATCTGCCATTACTTGTCACCTCCGCACTGTCCGCATCCACCGTGATGGGTATCGCCTTCCTGAAGCTTCAGTAATGCACGTCCTTCTTCAGTCTTGTACATCTGGCTTCTCTTCATAGCCTGATCGAAATCAACGAGATGTCCGTCAAATTCCGGTCCGTCTACGCAGGCAAATTTAATTTCATCACCAACCTGGAGACGACATGCTCCACACATACCTGTTCCGTCAACCATGATCGGGTTCATGCTGACGATTGTGTGGATACCAAGCTTCTTAGTAAGAAGACAGACAAATTTCATCATGATCATCGGTCCGATTGCAACACAGACATCATAGTGTTTACCTTCATTTGTAACAAGGTCTTCCAGAGTCTTTGTTACCATACCGGAACGTCCATAAGATCCGTCATCTGTTGTAACATAAAGGTTGGAAACAGCGGCAAGTTCTTTTTCAAGAATAACCATATCCTTTGTTTTGGAACCAAGGATTACGTCTGCAGTAATACCATGCTCGTGAAGCCATTTTACCTGTGGGTAAACAGGTGCTGTACCAACACCTCCGGCTACGAATACCATTTTCTTTTTCTTAAGTTCTTCGATGTCTTCATGAATAAATTCAGAAGGACATCCCAGAGGTCCTACAAAGTCACGGAAAGAATCTCCAGCTTTTAATTCGGACATCTTAATAGTAGATGCTCCAACTTCCTGGAATACGATTGTAATCGTTCCTTCTTCGCGATCATAGTCACAGATTGTAAGCGGGATTCTCTCGCCCTTCTCATCCATTTTTACGATGATGAATTGTCCTGGCTGACAATGGCTTGCAACACGCGGTGCGTGTACGACCATAAGATGAATCTTAGCTGCCAGTGTTTCAGCTTTTAAAATCTTATACATTGTTTCCCTCCTAGCATATTTTCATTCAATCCTCTAATAATAATACGCTAAAATCTGCTATATGACAAGGAAAACATTTATAAAGATGCATAAAAATGTCTTTTTTTTCACAATTTTTTATATTTTATTATTTTTCGTGTCAATCATCTCATGCAGTTTTGCAAGTGCCTCACGGATTCCTCCAATCTCATCAATCAGCCCTTCTTTTACTGCCTCCTCACCTTCCAGAAGCGTTCCGACATCCTTGACCAGCTGACTGGTATCCAGCATCAGTTCTTCCAGTCGTTCCTGCGAAGCTCTGGAATGTGCCGCAATAAAGCCTGTGATACGGTCCTGAATTTTTTCCATATTCCGATAAGTCTGAGCAACACCGATAAACATCCCACTCGAACGCACCGGATGAATTACCATCGTGGCACTTGGCACAGCAAAAGAATAATCTGCTGACACTGCCATCGGTACTCCGATCGAATGCCCGCCACCAAGTACCAACGATACCGTCGGAATACTTAAAGATGCGATCATCTCTGCAATAGCAAGTCCTGCCTCCACATCACCGCCAACCGTATTCAAAAGAATCAGAAGTCCTTCCACGTTTTCATCGTCTTCGATCATTGCAAGTTTTGGCAGAACATGTTCATATTTTGTTGTTTTACTCTGCGACGGTGCAGCATCATGACCTTCTACTTCACCAATGATTGTCAGAAGTTCGATCCGGTGTCTCTTCACATTCTGGTCAAGTGTCAACTCACCCATTTCCCTGATCTGCTCATTTTCTTTTTCTTCTTTATCCAAAGCCTGCTGTTTGTCATTCTCGATTTCTTTTTCAGACATAAAAAATACCTCCATGAAGATTCATGAAGGTATTTTGTGTCAGATCTTTAATTGTTATACATCAGATCATATATTTGAAAATCATTCGTTCCAGTTTGTCCAAACATCTGTAACATCATCGTCCTCATCGAGAAGATCCAGTGTTCTCTGCAGGTTCTTGACATCCTTTTCATCTGTCAAATCCACATATGTCTGCGGAACCATGGCAACCTGAGCTTCTACCATCGGGATTCCTGCTTTTTCAAGAGCTTCACGAACAGCACTGAAATCATCCGGAGCTGTCAGAACTTCGAAGCTGTCTTCTTCTTCGTTAAAGTCTTCTGCACCGGCATCAAGAGCTGTCATCATCAGTTCATCTGCATCCATCTCGCCGCATTCATCTTCCAGTTCTTCTTTATCAATGATGATCTGACCTTTCTGATCAAACATAAAGGATACACATCCCTGAGTTCCGATGCTTCCATAACCTTTTGTAAATGCATTTCTTACATTACTTGCTGTACGGTTCTTGTTGTCAGTCAGAGTCTCAACGATGATTGCAACACCGTTCGGGCCATATCCTTCATATGTAGCACGCTCATAACTGTCTGCAGAATCAGCACCTGCTGCTTTTTTGATACCACGCTCAATTGTATCGTTCGGCATGTTGTTTGCTTTTGCTTTTGCGATAACGTCACGAAGTTTGCTGTTGTTATTCGGGTCCGCACCGCCGGCTTTGACTGCCATAACGATCTCACGGCCGATTACAGTAAATACTTTACCTTTTTTTGCGTCATTTTTTTCCTTTTTGTGCTTTATGTTTGCGAATTTTGAATGTCCTGACATTTTTCACTCTCTCCTTTTGTTTCTTTGTCATTTATTTTTTCGGCTCTTACTCTTCCGATGGTTCTGTTTCCAAGTGAAAGAATCTTAAATCTGTAGCCGTTTGCAACAATTTCTTTGTCCAGATCCTCCCTGGACGGAATATGTCCCAGAAGCTCTGTCAGATAACCGTTCAGCGTTTCCATTTCTACATCACCGAATTCAATATCCAGTTCCTGCTCCACATCATCCAGACTGGCAAGTCCATCAATAATGATACTGTTATCTACCTGTGTCCGAAATGTATCCCTGCTCTCATCGTATTCATCAAAAATATCCCCGACGATTTCCTCAATGAGGTCTTCCATCGTTACGATCCCTGCCGTCTGACCATACTCATCCACGACAACTGCCATATGTACCTGTCTGGCCTGCATGGTCCGGAAAAGCTGTCCGATATGTCTGGTCTCAGGAACAAAAGTCGCTTTCCTGATAAGCCCCGGAAGCTCTTTCAGTGGTTTGAACTTCGCCCATGGATTCTGTGTAAAGAATTTCAGTGCATCTTTGTAATGGATCAGTCCCCGGATATCATCCATATCTTCCCCGCAGACCGGATATCGGGAATTTTCCTCTTCCATCATATGATTCACAACATCCTTGAGCAGATCATCCATCGCAAAAGCAGCCACACTGCTTCTGTGAGTCATAACCACACCCACTTCTTTATCTTCAAAAGCAAAAATATTCTGGATCATCTCTGCTTCATCTTTCTGGAGGACACCTTTCTCATGTGCCTCATCCACCATAGAGATGATTTCTTTTTCCGTAACAGAATCTTCCTCTTCCCCTTTAAAGAAATGAAAAACTCCGGAAAAAAGACCCTGGATCCAGTCTATAACCTTCGCCGGCCCCCTGCGGGGCAATCGACTGCCATCGTCCATTTTGTATCTATTCCTTCCGTAATTTGTTTAAAATCAGCACAATTACTGCTAAAATATAGCACTTTAGCTTCTGTTCGTCAAGGATAACAGCCTAAAAAGTAAGTTCAAGGCTGATTTCAAGGGCATGATTCACTCGATTCAGCATTGTCTGGTCAAGATGGCATACCTTATCCTTCAGCCTTTTTTTATCGATCGTACGCAGCTGTTCCAACAAGATCACCGAGTCCTTCTCAATTCCATAAGAAGAAGCATCGATCTCAATATGCGTCGGCAGCTTTGCCTTATTCATCTTAGAAGTAATCGCAGCACAGATGACCGTGGGACTGTGTCGGTTGCCCACATCATTCTGAATGATCAGAACCGGGCGGACACCACCCTGTTCACTCCCAACTACCGGCCTTAAATCTGCATAAAAAATATCCCCTCTTTTAATTACCACACAATCACACTCCGATTCTTTTTTCTCTGGAATTAGTATTTCCATTTTTCTTCTGTGTATACATGCGTGGTACTGCAGTTTATTCGAAGAAGGTCAGATCTCCCCATTCTTTGCCGTCTTTTATATAGACTCTCGGGACACGTTTACTGATATCGCAGGCAAATTCATAAGAAAATCTGCCGGACATATCGCCAAAAGTCTCAATGCTGATAAATTCGTCTCCGTCCCTACCGATCAATGTTACCTCATCTCCATGTTTCACATCCGGAATATGTGTAACATCCACCATGAACTGGTCCATACAGACTCTGCCAAGGATCGGTGCTTTCTGTCCATGTATCAGAACCCATCCTTTATTAGACAGAGTTCTCGGATATCCATCCGCATAGCCGACCGGAATCGTTGCAACACGAAGATCGTTTTCGGAAGCAAATGTTCCGCCATAACTGATCGCCGTTCCTGCCGGAAGATCCTTCACATAAGCCACATGACTCTTCAGTTCCATCGCCGGCTTCAGTTTCACAATATCCCTCTCTACTTCATCGGACGGATAAATACCATAGATCGTAATTCCCGCACGGACCAGGTTCAGGTTTGCCTCTGGCATACGAATGATTCCCGCACTGTTCGAGCAATGCTTCAGCGGAATCTGTACTCCCGCCTTTTCCAGAAGGTCAGCAAACGCAAGATAACGTTTCAGCTGTTCTACTGCCGGAGCTTTATCCGTCTCATCTGCCCGCGCGAAGTGTGTAAACATACCTTCAATCTCAACATTTGGAAGTGCGGCGATCTTTTTGATCTCCTCAACGCTTTCCGGCTTATCTGCAAATCCAATACGGCTCATTCCGGTATCCAGTGCAATGTGGATATGCACCTGTCTGCCCTGGCGGACAGCCTCATCAGAAAGGATTTTTGCCACATTATACTCACAGACCGTCAGGCGCACATCTTTTCTGATCAGTTCCTGGAAATACTCTTCAAAAACAAGTCCGAGAATCAATACCGGTTTCTCAATCCCGGCATCTTTCAACTGAATCGCTTCCTCTGCTGTCGCGGTCGCAAAGCCCCAGATGTACTCATAGCCTTCTATAAGACGTGAAATTGCTTCTGCACCATGTCCATAACCATCGGCCTTGATAACAGCTACGATCCTGGTACCATCTGCAATGTTTTTCTTCATTTCCTCAAAGTTATGAGCAATGGCATCCAGTGATACTACTGCTTTAACTCTCTCAAATTTTTTCATAATACCCTCCTCTTCCTGCCTGATCTGCTCAGATATTTCGGTATTCTATTTATTTTTCAAAACTTCTGAAGCTCCTCGTACAATATCTCCGGCCTTCATACCTGCTGTTCCTTTTTCTTTCGCTGCCAGATCTCCTGCCATACCATGAAGCAGTACTCCCAACGCAGCCTGTCTGCCTGTATCCGGCAGTTCCGTCCTTTTATTCAGGAACATTGCCAGCACACCTGCAAGAATTCCGGTCAGAACATCTCCACTTCCCGCAGTCGCCATTCCAGGATTTCCCGCCAGACTGATCCAGGTATTTCCATTCGGTGCTGCCGTCACGGTACATGCATCTTTCAGCACACAAACCGCACCGGTCTCTGCCGCCAGCTCCCTCGCTGCTGCAATACGGTCTTTTTGAAGTTCACTGACCTTTTTTCCTGTCAGCCGTCCCATCTCACCCATATGTGGTGTCATGACCACGCGGCTCGTAAGATACTGTTTCCATTCCGGATGCTGTGCCAGCAGATTCAGCCCATCTGCATCCAGTATGACTGGTTTAGCAGCTCCTGATGCTGCCTCCAGAAACCACTGTACTTTTTCGGCAGCCTGATACGTAGTTCCAATTCCCGGGCCGATCACCACAATATCGCACCAGTCAAGATCTTTTGCAAAATCATCGCCACAGTCAAGCATTGCTTCCGGCAGCATTGTCTGCAGTGGAATCCGATTCTCTTCTGCCGTAACGATTTTCACCATTCCGATGCCCACTGCAAAAGCTCCCAACGCACTGAGGTAAGCCGCCCCACACATGCCCGGACTTCCGGCAACGACCAGAATCTTTCCAAAAGTTCCTTTGTTTCCATCAACAATTTTATCCGGCAGAAAATGAATATCTGTTTTTTCTGTCTGCCATAAATATGGTTTCACCTTATCACTTGCGTAGATGCCAACATCCGCAACGATCACTTTACCGGCAAATTTCCTGCCCGGATACAGGCAAAGGCCTGCTTTCCGAAATGCAAATGTCACTGTCAGATCTGCATGAAAAGCAATTCCAAGTTCTGCTCCTGTATCGCCATTTACTCCGGACGGAATATCAACAGCCACTTTCCAGGCATTCAACTGATTCAGTGCCATGATCACATCTCTGTAACTGCCCTCGACCGGACGACTCAGCCCAACGCCAAAAATGGCATCTACTATAGTAGTATATTCCTCTGTTTCCAGGTTATTCACAACCGGCACCTGACAGGCAGCTGCAATATCCAGCTGACGCTGCATTTCCACAGTCCTGTGATCCGGATTCCCCACCAGATACAGACTTGTACGATAACCATGCAGTTTCAGAATACGGGCAACAGCCACGCCATCTCCTCCGTTGTTCCCGCTTCCGCAGACACAGAGAATCCGTTCTTCCTGTTTTTTGTCTGCCAGCGTCCGTTCCAGTTCTTCTGCGACTTTCAGAGCTGCCCGTTCCATCAGGACACAGGACGGAATCCCGATTCCCTCAATCATATTTCCATCAAGAGCTTTCATTTCTTTACAGGTCACAATCTGTTTCATTCTTTTTCCTCACCTGCCATAATTAGCATAAAAGGCCATTACGCAGCCTCCTTGCCATAAGGAGCCGGGTAACAGCCTGTCTGTCCGTCCTGCCATCACTTTATAAGTGCTGCTTATTTCTCATCGTCTATATGTTCCTGACGATACTGACTGAGATTATAGGATAATGTCATAAGACTCTCTGAAAGATGAACATTCTCCACGATCACATCATCCGGAGTATCCAGATCGATATGTGCAAAATTCCAGATAGCTTTGATTCCGTTCTCGATCAGAATCTCCGCCATATCACGTGCCTTATTCTTCGGCAATGTCAGAATTGCGATCTCAATATTGTTTTCTTTCATAAAAAAAGGAAGATCACTAATCATCTGAATCTCAATCCCACGAACCGCAATTCCCTCAAGTACCGGATTTACATCAAAAATACCGACCAGCTTGAATCCTCTCTTCTCAAACTCAACATAATTGGCAAGTGCCTGCCCCAGATTACCAGCTCCTACAATGATCATCGGATGCACGATATCCAGCCCCAGGATCTTACCGATCTCTGTATAAAGATATTTTACATTATAACCGTATCCCTGCTGTCCAAATCCCCCGAAATTATTCAGATCCTGACGTATCTGAGACGCTGTAACACGCATTTTTTTACTAAGATCATTGGAAGAGATTCTCTCTACATTGTCTTCCAGAAGTTCACCAAGGTATCTATAGTAACGTGGCAGTCTCTTAATCACAGCTTTTGAAATCTGTTTCGCTTCCACCGTTGTCCCTCCTTATACTTTCTCGTTAATTATAACGAATTGACATTTTGTTGTCAATCAATGTTGTCAAATATGTACAATTTTCATTGATTTTCCTTTACAAAGGCCATTTTTGCTTTTATAATCATACCGTATATTTACTTCGGAGGAATAACTATGATTTTATCATGTCAGGGTATCTCCAAATCCTTCGGTGAAAAAGTGATTCTGGAAGATGCCTCTTTTCATATAGAAGAACGCGAAAAAGCTGCTCTGATCGGTAATAACGGTGCCGGCAAGACCACACTTCTTCGCATTATAATGGAAGAGATCCATGCAGATGCCGGACAGGTAGTTCTTGCCAAGGACAAACGCATCGGTTACCTCGCCCAGTATCAGGATGTACAGGGACACCTTTCTGTATATGAAGAACTCTTAAGCACCAAACAGTATATCATCGATATGGAAGAACGCCTTCGTGCCATGGAAGTCCAGATGAAAAATGCTTCCGGTGAAGAACTTGACCGCCTGATGAACTCCTACACCCGCCTGACTCATGAATTTGAACTAGAGAATGGCTATGCCTACAAAAGCGAACTTATGGGTGTTCTGAATGGTCTCGGATTTACAGAAGAGGATTTTACCAAACAGGTGGCGACTCTTTCCGGCGGTCAGAAAACACGTGTTGCCCTCGGTAAACTGCTGATTTCCAAACCAGATATCCTTCTGCTCGATGAGCCTACCAACCACCTGGATATGGAAAGCATTGCCTGGCTGGAAACTTATCTTCTCAATTATCCTGGTGCTGTTTTCATTGTATCTCATGACCGCTATTTTCTGGACAAAGTTGTCACAAAAGTCATCGAGATCGATGCCGGACAGGTTCGTATGTATGCCGGTAATTACTCCGCTTATGCAGAGAAAAAAGCACAGCTTCGTGATGCCCAGTACAAGGCATATCTCAACCAGCAGCGCGAGATCAAACATCAGGAAGCCGTTATCGTCAAGCTGAAATCTTTCAACAGAGAAAAATCCATCAAACGTGCAGAGAGCCGTGAAAAGATGCTGAATAAGATTCAGCGGATTGACAAACCCGTCGAAGTCCAGAGCCAGATGCGTCTTTCTCTTGAGCCACGCGTGGTCAGTGGAAACGATGTCCTTACCGTAGAAGATCTCGCCAAAAGTTTCCCTCAGCAGAAACTTTTTTCCAATATTTCTTTCCAGATCAAACGAGGCGAGCGCGTAGCACTGATCGGAAACAACGGAACCGGCAAAACTACAATGCTCAAGATTCTCAACGGACTTCTGGATGCAGACGCCGGAAGCTTCTCTCTGGGTGCCAAAGTGCAGATTGGTTACTATGATCAGGAGCATCATGTACTTCATGCAGAAAAAACAATTTTTGAGGAAATTTCAGACACATATCCGACACTGACCGAGACACAGATCCGCAATATGCTGGCAGCATTTCTCTTTACCGGAGACGATGTATTCAAAGTAATCTCCTCTCTTTCCGGTGGTGAACGAGGCCGTGTTTCTCTTGCAAAACTGATGCTCTCAGAAGCAAACTTCCTGATTCTCGATGAGCCTACCAACCACCTGGATATCGCATCCAAGGAAATTCTGGAAGAAGCACTGAACAGCTATACTGGAACGGTACTGTACGTTTCTCATGACCGTTATTTCATTAACCAGACTGCAACCCGTATTCTTGATCTGACAAATCAGTCTGTTGTCAACTATATCGGAGATTACGATTATTATCTGGAGAAAAAAGAAGAACTGACTGAGAAATATGCTCCGACTGCACAGGAAGCCACCGAAGAAGCTAAAGAAGAAACTCCTTCTGAGGGAAAACTTACCTGGCAGCAGCAAAAAGAAGAACAGGCTCGCAAGCGTAAACAGGAAAACGAACTTAAAAAAGTCGAAAAACGTATTGAAGAACTTGAAACACGAGATAAAGAGATCGACGACACTCTCGTTCTTCCGGATGTCTGTACGAATGTAGGACGCTGTGCGGAACTGAGCCGCGAAAAAGACAAGATTCAGGAAGAACTTGAAGAATTATATGAAAAATGGGAGGAACTTGCATAACTGCAATTTTCTCTCCCACATTGCAAGAGCCACTGTATCGCAGTTGATACAATGGCTCTTTTGTGCGTATATTAAATCATTTTTTCCAGAGATTCTCTGATTGCAAGGATGAAATCACGGCTGTTCAGTACAGTCGGATTCTCAATTGTTGTGATCAGTGCAAGGTCTTTGGTCATCTTGCCACTTTCAATCGTGGAAAGGGTAGCTTTTTCCAGTTTATCTGCAAACTCTTCCAGTTTCTGATTGCCATCCAGTTCTCCACGTTTACGAAGAGCTCCTGTCCATGCAAAAATCGTTGCCACAGAGTTGGTAGAAGTTTCTTTTCCTTCCAGATGGCGATAATAATGTCTCTGTACCGTTCCATGAGCAGCTTCGTACTCATAATAGCCCTGTGGAGAAACAAGTACAGAGGTCATCATTGCAAGAGAACCAAACGCGGAAGAAACCATATCACTCATAACATCTCCGTCATAGTTCTTGCATGCCCAGATAAATCCGCCTTCTGCCTTCATAACACGCGCTACGATATCATCGATCAGACTATAGAAATAAGTAAGTCCTGCTTCTTCGAACTTATCCTTAAATTCTGTATCAAATACAGTCTGGAATACTTCTTTGAATTTTGCATCATAAGTCTTTGAGATTGTATCTTTCGCGCCAAACCATACATCCTGTTTTGTATCCAGTGCATAGTTGAAACAGCTTCTCGCAAAGCTTTCGATGGATGCTGTCATATTATGCATACCCATCGCAACACCAGGTGCCTTGAACTCCTGTACAAGGGAGCGTTTCTCTTCACCGTCTTCTGAAGTATAAACAAGCTCAACCTTACCTGGTTTGTCAATGTACATCTCTGTATTCTTGTAAATATCTCCATATGCATGACGCGCAAGTGTGATCGGTTTCTTCCAGTTACGTACACATGGCTCAATTCCCTTTACAACGATCGGTGCACGGAATACTGTTCCATCAAGGATTGCACGAATCGTACCATTCGGGCTCTTGTACATCTTCTTGAGATCATATTCGTCCATACGTGCATGATTTGGTGTGATCGTCGCACATTTTACTGCAACACCATATTTCTTAGTTGCTTCGGCGGCATCAATCGTAACCTGATCATCTGTTTCATTACGATAATTCAGTCCGAGATCATAATACTCTGTATTCAGATCAATAAACGGAAGAAGAAGTTCATCTTTGATCATTTTCCAGAGAATTCTGGTCATCTCATCTCCATCCATCTCTACCAACGGTGTCGTCATTTGAATTTTTTCCATAATACGTCTCCCTTGCTTGATATCTGATTTTTTGCAACTGTTTATCTCCGAACAATTGCCAATTTCCTACTATTCTATCCGAAAAAAGGATTTCCGTCAATACTTTCAACCTTTACTATGGTAAAATCGTGCATTTTTGTTTATACAATCATGTGCATTTCCTATAATGCCAAAAACTTTTTGCAGTTGAACTTTCCCCATCCCTGCTGGTTTCTCGGCAGTCCCATATCATCGCAGCTGTCTCGCAGCATCATTTTAATCTCTACATTAGATAGCAGTGGGTCTTTTTCCAGTGCCAGTGCAATTGCACCGGATACCAGCGGAGTTGACATGGACGTTCCGCTTTTCATGCTGTACAGGTTTCCAGCTCCCGGCGTACATGCCATAATCTGCCGCCCCGGTGCCACCAGATCCGGCTTGCATACACATTCAAACGTTGGCCCCCGTCCGGATACCGCCTGCTTTCCCGAGAGCATATCACTGGATCCCACCGTAATGATCTTTTTGCTGCATCCAGGTGCCGTCACGCTCCCCGGCTTTGGTCCCTGATTTCCTGCCGCTGCGACCACAACCAGCCCTTCATCCCATAATCTCTCCACCCCCTGCACCAGTACATCCTGATCGTTTCGTGTGCGATAAGTCGTTCCCACAGAAATATTAACAATTCGAATCCTGTATCGTTCCCTGTTCTGTAAAATCCAACGAAAAGCCTGCAGAACATCTTCTTTATTTCCATTCCCAAACCGGTCGAGTACTTTGAGTGCTGCTATCCTGCTGCCTGGTGCCATCCCCTTATATTTTCCCATGGAGGCCCTGCCACTCCCGGCCAGAATTCCGGCTACACAGGTTCCATGTCCATTGTCATCATATGGAGATTTTTTATGCGCTATAAAATCCGCAAAAACACAGATTCTGCTGTCAAAATCTATATGCGGATAGATTCCCGTGTCAAGAATTGCCACTCCGATTCCCTTCCCTGTATAAAATGACTCATTCATGCATATACTCCAGATAAAGGTTTCTATATTAATATATTCCAGTTTCAGTGAAAGGGGGTGCGGAATTTGATCATTGTAGCACTTATTGTGTTTTTCTGCCTGCAGGCATTTGTGCTCTTCTGCTGCCTCGCCGCCGGAAATGACCCCGGATCACAGGAAATATCCGACCAGGAACAGATGGAATATATCCAGATGTGGATGGAACATAAAAAGCGGAAAGCCTGATGGTTTTCCGCTTAAATGTTAAATCTTTATTCAACCGTTACGCTCTTTGCAAGGTTTCTCGGCTTATCTACATCAAGACCCTTGGCAACACTTACATAGTATCCCAGCAACTGCAGTGGAATGACTGCAAGGGATGTTGCAAAATGCGGATCTGTCTTCGGCATATATACGGTGAAGTCCGCAGTATCTTCGATATTATAATTTCCAAATGTAGTCAGGCCCATCAGGTAAGCGCCACGGCTCTTGCACTCTACCATATTGCTGACTGTTTTTTCATAAAGAGCCGGCTGTGTAAGGACGCCGATCACCAGTGTACCGTCTTCGATCAAGGAGATAGTTCCGTGTTTCAGCTCACCTGCTGCATATGCCTCAGAATGGATGTAACTGATCTCTTTCATCTTCAGGCTGCCTTCCAAACAGATTGCATAATCAATGCCACGACCGATGAAGAATACATCTTTTGCATTCGCCTGTTTAGATGCGAACCACTGGATGCGTTCTTTGTCATCGATGATTCTCTGGATCTTATCCGGCAGAGTTTCAAGTTCTTTAATATATGCCGCGTACTGTTCCTCGGAAATCGTACCTTTTACTTTTGCAAACTGAATAGCCAACACATAAGCTGCAATCAGCTGTGTGCTGTACGCTTTTGTTGTTGCAACAGAGATTTCCGGACCAGCAAGTGTATAGAAGACATTGTCTGCTTCACGTGCAATAGAGGAACCAACCACATTCACAATGCCAAGTGTACGGATGTTGTTTTCTTTGCAGAGACGCAGTGCTGCAAGACTGTCTGCAGTCTCACCGGACTGGCTGATAATGATTGCCAGCGCTTTCGGATTCAGAATCGGATTTCTGTAACGGAATTCGGATGCCAGCTCAACACGAACCGGAACACGAACCATATCTTCAAATACATACTGTGCAGCCATTCCCACATGATATGCAGAACCACATGCAATAATATAAATCTGGTCAATGTCCTGAATATTTTCATCTGTAAGTCCGATTTCAGAAAGATCGATCTGTCCGTCTTTCACAACAGAACTCAAAGTGTCCTGAACTGCTTTCGGCTGCTCGTGGATCTCTTTCATCATGAAATGCTCGAAACCGGCTTTTTCTGCTGCTTCTGCATCCCACTCGATTGTTTTCATCTGTTTCTGGATTTCTTCGCCATCCAGGTTATAGAATGTGATCTCACCTTTACGAACGCGAGCCATCTCCAGGTTTCCGATATAATATACATTTCTTGTATATTTCAGAATAGCCGGAACATCAGATGCAACGTAAGACTCTCCATCAGAAACACCCAGAATCATCGGGCTGTCTTTACGAGCTACATAGATTTCTTCCGGATAGTCTTTAAACATAATTGCAAGTGCGTAAGAACCACGGATACGGACCATTGCATGATTGATTGCATCGACCGGTGTTCCCTCGTATTTCTTGTAATAATAATCCACCAGTTTCACAGCAACTTCTGTATCGGTCTCAGAATAAAATGCATAACCTTTGCGAAGAAGTTTATCCTTCAGCTCCTGATAGTTCTCAATGATTCCGTTATGAACTGCAACAACATTTCCATCATCACTTACATGTGGGTGTGCATTGTTCTCAGATGGTTCGCCGTGAGTTGCCCATCTGGTATGTCCGATACCACATGTACCCGGAACAGATTCTCCGTCATTTGTCTTCTCGGATAAAACCTTCAGACGTCCTTTCGCCTTAATGACTTCTGTCTCACCTTCGCCATCACGAACCGCAATACCCGCAGAATCATATCCACGATATTCCAACTTAGAAAGGCCATCCAGAAGGATCGGGGCTGCCTGATGGCATCCTGTAAAACCAACTATTCCACACATAAATATTTCTCCTCTTCTCTTCTTAACTTTATATAAAGCAAACTATAATGTAAAAAATAAGCATAATTTTATAAAAGCCAAATTTTGGTCTATCATAACACAAAAACTGCAGGAGTTCAAGTTTATCTGCAAATGCCTGCAATTACCATATCGAATGGCAGTCATCTCATAATAATATATGCCGTGTAGATCAGATACATTGCCACCATGGCAATACCTTCGTTTCTTGTAATCTTCCTGTCACTTCTGGCAAAAAACCAGACTACGACAGAAAAGCCGACAAGGACCAGAATATCGATCACATTTTCACTGATCAGCGACACCGGACTGATAGCAGATGCAATACCAAGGACCATCAAAATATTAAATATATTCGATCCGACTGCATTTCCCACTGCCATATCAACTTCATTTTTGCGTGCCGCAACCACAGAAGTAACCAGTTCAGGAAGTGACGTTCCAATTGAAACGATCGTCAATCCCACAAGTGTCTGGCTCATTCCCAGATCTATTTCGATCCTGCTTGCCGCATCAACTGTCATATCCCCACCAAATGCAATTGCCACTGCACCACCAACAATGCAGAGAATACTCTTTGGATAAGACAACAGTTTCAGTTCTCCATCTTCCAGCTCCTCAACTGCTTCGATCTCGACTTTTTTCCCTTCGGCCCTTGCTTTCATTGCAGTCCGGATCATATAGAAAATATATCCCGCAAATGCGCCCAGAAAAACAGCTCCGTCCAAATGGCCCAGTGTCATACCATGCGCATCCCCCCATGCAAGATATCCAAGTCCCAGAAGGAGCAGCGCGCAGATAACAGAAAGCGGGATATCCCTCGCGATCGTATCCTTCTGCACCATGATCGGTGTCATTATCGCACAAACACCGATCACAAACATCAGATTAAAAATATTAGATCCGACTACATTACTGACTGCAAGTTCATTATTGTGCACCAATGATGCAGTCACACTGACTGCAGTTTCCGGAAGGGATGTTCCCATTGCAACGATCGTCAGCCCGATGATGATTGAAGGAACTTTCAGTTTCTTTGCAATGCTGGAACTTCCCTCTACAAAAAAATCCGCACCCTTGATCAAAAAAACAAATCCGATGACCAGAAACACCACAACCAATGCAAGCGGTGAATTATTTATATATTGTTCCATGAACGGCTCCTTTCATCTCGACTCTACTATTATAAATATAATTTCCTGTACGTTTTTCGAAGGTTATCATACCATGAATCCTCTATTCCGTAAAGTAAGAATACCTATTCATCACAGAAGCTCACGATATGCAGACAGCTACCTTTAGACAGCACATTGTAGTTTCTATAAGAACATGCTATAATTCTGAAGGTTAAAATATTTTACTTTGTCAGATTATATATTGTTTCACATAAAGGAGAAGAAATACATGCAGATTACACGTCCTGCTTTTTACAAAGAATTTTCCTGCATTGCAGGAGCCTGTCCGGATACCTGCTGTGCTGGATGGCAGATTATGATCGATGAAAAAAGCCTGAAAAAATATCAGAAGTTCAAAGGGGCATTTCGTAACCGCCTGCATAATGATATCGACTGGAAAGAACATTCTTTCCACCAGTATGACCATCGCTGTGCATTTCTGAATGATGAAAATCTCTGCGATATCTACAGTGAGGCAGGCAAAAACATGCTCTGCGACACCTGTCGAAAATATCCTCGCCATATCGAAGAATTCGAGGGACTTCGGGAATATTCTCTATCTCTCTCCTGTCCGGAAGCGGCCCGTATTTTTCTCTCACATAAAGAAAAAATCACCTTTGTCACCAGAGAAGTTCCAGCCCCGGAAGAAACCTACGATGATTTTGATTACCTGCTCTTTACCGCACTGATGGATACCAGAGATTATCTTTTTGCTGTCATCCAGGACAGATCCGTTCCTGTATATCTGCGTCGTCAGAAACTTCTGGCATGTACACATGATTTTCAGCTGAGCGTTAACAAAAACGAACTGTTTCAGTGGGAAGACATCCGCAGCCGCCACCAGAACTCCGGATTTGGAGCAAAATTCCAGGACAAAATTCAAAAATGGATTTCAGATAACACTCCATCCCTTTGTTCTTTAAGTGTACAGATCTGGAAATGCATCATTCCCCAGATGGAAGTTCTCCGTCCAGGCTGGCATGATTTCCTACGCAAAACGCTTGTGCCGCTTTATGGTTCCTGCCAGAATGATGAAGAACTCAGAAACGCTTATACTGCATTCTCAAACGACTATCCAGACTGGGAAATTCAGGAAGAACAGCTACTTCTCTACTGGGTTTATACATATTTCTGCGGTGCTGTTTACGATGATCAGATCTTTGCAAAAATAAAAATGGCAGTTGTCTGTACATTCATGATCCACGAACTCGCCGTGGGAACGTATCTCAGAAACAACCACCATTTTACCTTTGAAGAAATGGTTTCCATCTGCTATCAGTTTTCCAGAGAACTCGAGCATTCAGACCCGAACCTCAATGAAATGGAACGACTGATGGATGAAGATGAAATTTTTGATTTCAAAAACTTATTAAGGATTTAAGAAATCCACTACTTTTAATCCATTGTCGGCACCATTGGCAGCTCTACACTCTGCCCAGTTGTATCGGCATTTGCTTTATCCTGCTGCCCAGCATTTTGTTCCTTCGGAACACTCTTCGTGGAATCTTCGTTTGTTGAGCTTTTGTTATTTGCTTTTGCAGAGTTGCTCTGTCCTCCCTGTGTCTCCGGGACAAGAATCACATCTCCATCCGGTCCTTCTACTGCCTGAGTCTGCTGCTCTTCCTCATTATCAGCAGATGCAGATTCCTCCGTCACATTCTTCGAAGTCTCCTGTTCGGATTCTTCATCCTTTTCCACTGCTGGAGATTCTGCCGATGTCGGTGCGATTTCCGTAGGAGCATCCTTTGCTTTAGCACTTTCTTTCACCTTCGTAGTATCTTCTTTCTTTGAATCTTTCGTTGACTCTGTACTCATCTGCGTTTCTGTTTTATCAGGTGTAGTGGATTTGTCACTACCCGTACCCGCCCAGATCAATACGACAGCAAATATCAGTATAACAGAGACGATTACAATTAATTTTTTCTTTCTGATATCCATAAATGTTTTCCTTTCATATGACAAAAGGTGAGCAAACGCCCACCTTTTGTATTAGCCATTAATCATCCAACATTTTATCGTTCTCCTGGTGCAATCGGTATTTCGCTATCGGTACTGGTAGTGATTACATCTTCTGTCTCAAATGTGATGATTTCCATTTCTGGTGTTTCATAATTATCTTTACGATTCATTAATCTGTCCTCTCCTTTTATGCATTAGATTGGTTATTATTGTCAACATATGCTTTGGCATTTTTCCAGTATTCATACATTGCATTGGTAACGTCGATTGTTTTCTGGTATGTTGCAGTATCCTGGCTTATGACATACGCATAACTAAATGCATTGTACTGCAACTCTATATCATTACTCAGTTGTCCTTTACGCTTTACAACAACCTTAATGCTCTGATCCAGATTCTGTGCTTTGATGTCTGGCACTTCCACATAATAATAAACAGTACCATTTATCGTCTTTTCTACTGGTGTCAGTTTTATTGAATTGTTATTGTTTCCAATAATTCCCTCGAATGTGTATTCATTTATATGTGATGAATCAACCTGAAAATAATCCCTGACACAAGTATCAGATTCCAAAATAAGTGAACTGCCATACCACTTTATTCCACTGTCAATATTACTTTTGCTTAAACTATATTCATAGTTTTTAAAATCATTTTTATGATCGGCAACTGCTCTATCATTTTCACTCATAATTTCATTTGCAGGTTTATCGGTTTGATAATCAAACAACTGCTGCGCCGCCGTGCCATAATTCAACATACTCTTTATCAGTGATACAACTAAAGTGCTATAATCATTTGGATGTGTCAAAATATATTCTGCATATTTCTGTACACTGACCGTATATTCCTTGCCATACGTATTGCCAGCATGCATCCTGGCTTTTACATCAACCGTCATTTCCTTCGCTGCTACCTTAAAGGAAAAAATATAGTGCCCGCCATTTCTTCTGGCTTCCGCCACTGTCATCCGAGATGTACTTTTATCCGGAAATGTGAATTCCATATATACATCTTTATTCTCCGCCAAATCCGATGGTAAATCCATGTACATATTAAAAGCAATATTTCCATCCAAATTCAAAGTACGTCCATAAACACTGTCGCCAAGAGCACTGCTCCATTTTGCATACAATGTATACTCCTGAGATGCGTGTGCCGGAATTTCAGTGATTGGAGTTGTATATGCGCTGTCCAGATACCAGCCATCAAATTTGCAGCCATCTTTGGTTGGAGCCTGTAATGTTATCGCTGCATCGTTCCCACCACAAATTGTAGGATTGCTTGCATTGTTCTCACCGCCATCCAGCTTGTAGGTGATGTTGTAGGTGGTGTAAACGTTGTTTGTGGTGAAGGCCTTGATGCAGTAGTTTCCGTGTGGCCAACTCCAAAAATTACCATAATTATTTCCATAAAAACTTTTTCCATTATTCCGGCTCACATTACAGTCCCAAATTACAGTTTCTAAATTTGATCCTGTCGCAATCTTTACTGCTTGTTCATAATCTATCGCAGCTTTATCTGTTTTAACTACTACTGCAAATTTGCTTCCTGGTGTAAGATTCACTTCATTTTTAAGAGGAATCGTATATATTCCCGCATATGTAGTGGTTCCTTCTGTATGTGCTTCTGCCTGCAAAGTACCACTTGATGGTTTATCATCCATAAGGTCTGTGTAAATATCTATGGAATAATTTACCCCTGCCACATGCATACTAGAAATCGATACTGCTTTAAGAGTTTCTGATACCGCATCATTTCTGTGAGCAACATCATATACGTTAGCAACAACAGTAGAATTTGTTGGATTTTGCGATATTGATATTCCACCATCCAGCTGGTAGTTATTGTCATAATTATCAGCTGTAGTAAAATCCATTGCCCATGCTGTGTCCGCTAATGACTTCGTTTCATATGACATCCAGAAATAATCAAAATCAGTTCCCCAACTATTTCGAATCAGCCACGCACCATTTGACGAAGGTTTTTCGCCTCGAAGGAATTTATCTTTTGAGAAATTGTCATCCCATCCGACAATCATAACCGCATGACTGCCATCTCCATAAGATGTTATAGTATTCGATGTATCAAAATATGCATTATATCCATCCCCAAAAGTCATTCCATTAGAATAATTACTATACATAGTGCCAACAGCACCATGCTCCATAATCTGTTCTTTTACACCCGTCGGATTACTTTTAATATTAATCAAATATGCATTTTCCAGATGTGCCACATCCTTGCTATATGCATAAGAAGAATCCAAACCATTCGTCAGTATATTTCCATCATTTCCATATGTACGTCAGATTCGTTTACTGCTCCAATCCACTGCCCCAAACGCTGAACTGCCATTTCATAATTTCCACCATAATTAAGATAATTGACACTTGCATTTTCATTATAATAATGAGCTGTATCACCTGCGGTTCCGCCCAGAGGATCCTGCACAAAATTATAAGTAAAATATGCCAACTGTAATTCGCTCAAATCGTTAGCCTTTGTAAATTTACCTTTATTAATCATGTCAAACTCAGCCAGACCCATTGTAGAAAATGCCCAGCAAGTGCCATATGAACCTTGATTTTTTGCTTCTGGATATTTATTAATATTTGACTGATACGCTGCCGGAACACCTACCGCTCTGGCATCATCATTTCCATTATACACAGGTGTATTATAATCAAGATCACTCGGTATATATCCACCAACAACTGCATGTCCATTCACGCCTGCTTCAGGAGCTCCATCTGAGAATACATCTATTTCCGAATCTGCGAAATCTTCCTCGACTGTATCCTCGCCTTCCGGATCTGTCTCCTCATCCGCATTCTCCTCCATCTCAACCTCCGCATCTGCCGTGCCATCTTCGTCGGAAGCTTCGCCGTCAAATGTAATCCCCTGATCAATGTCTTCTGATACTGCATTCTCATTCACGGTATCATCACTCATCATAACATCAATATCTCCAGCAGATACGCTGACAGCCAGATTTGCAGCTAATGTCACTGCGAGAATCATACTCAATAATTTTCTTTTCATATAGCTTTCCTTTCCCCATATGTACTGCAATCCATGTGTGACATGTTTCTTGTTTGTTCATTATATTTAAAACTTATCTAGTACATAATTATAATTATGTCACAATGTGTAATATAATGTCAACTGTTCTTCTCCAGAATATGGAAATTTTATGCAGGGGACATGCCCCTGCATTTTCTTCGTCTCACTTATTCAAAAACTGTTCTGTAATCTGCTCAACCAACCGTAACTGCTCCTGTGGCAGCTTCTGCAATTTCTCTACCAATGCCCGGATTTCTCCCGGTTGT
>OLRR01000136.1_pt1 | contig 62999 bp, 51 predicted proteins | sample 1671941 | NCBI WGS metagenome assembly OLRR01 (sample SAMEA3136628, study PRJEB25190) | human gut metagenome
ATATATATTATATAATAATGCCACCTTTTCTTTGCTGGCTGTTACAAAAGTTAAACAAAATAATAATTTACACTTGACATAATTTAGAAAATGCTATATAATAAACATGTAAGATGAGAAAAGTAATAATTTGAAAAAAATCGGCAATGGCTTTTTGGAGGATTTAGCCATTGTTGTTTTAATGTTTTATAGATAAACGAAATAAATTAATTAGGAGATTTAATAGTATTGATAAAAACAAGTACCGATGTGTTAGGGTGCTTTTGGCTTCCTCCGCATTATCATAAATTGACATCCAGTGGTGTCGATCAAAATACAGTAAAACCATATTCTACAAAAGTCGCAGATTCAGAATTTAAACAACATTTTCATGAGCATATTCTTCCGGAGCTGCGATCTAATATAGTGCCATATCAAGATGGTAAAAAATATATGAGAAAATCCAAATTGCATGGCAGGGGATTTTGTGATGTGGTAAACGATGCATTAAAACAAATATATAAAAATCGAAAAGGATATGTTTTTACGCAGGAACAGTTAATCGAAATAATAAAATTCATTCCAGATATTGATGTATCTTATAGTGACGGAATATATTTTGTTTGGAAATAAAAATGAAAGGTAACTATGACAATGAATTATCAAGACAGAATTTTTGACAGCATTGAAGTTCAGAAAAGTTCTATTCAACATAAAGAAAAGGCAAGAAAAGAAAAGCCCACAGCAGCAGATCTAAAAGAGACAGTTAAATTATTTGACGATTTTGGAATGAATGTTAATATGTCTGAAATTCCAAGTTTTTCTTCTGCATATGAGCTTGAAAAATGGAGAGTCAAAAAAATCGTTGAATTTTTAGGCTCACATTAATGGAGGAACTTAGTGAAAAAGCTACAACAATTTTACATAATGAAAATTTCTTCGAATCGTTTGGAGAAATTTGACTATCACTTAAAAAGACTTCTCGGAAATACTGGAGCGCATATTAGAGAAATTCGAAACAATGGTGAACTTATTGCTCTGGGAGACAATCAAGCACTTAGAAGTATACGATCAATCAGATATGAACGTAATCCAGATATCATACGATATGATCCGGAAGCTTTAAACTTATTGTATGAGCAAAAAAAAGAATTAAAAAAACTCCCATTTACGGATTCAGTCAAAAAACAAATATCTATCATAAATACCAATATTGATAAGATGCTATTTATTCCGGAGTATATCTCTGTTGTTATTGACGATGTGGCACATTATAAGAAAATAATTAAAAATGGGTTGTATATCAATAATCAGAAATATGTGCGCTTGATGTGTTCTGCTGGACAGGCAAGAGTGAATACCGTAATACTTGTTCGTGAGGATTATGAGGAAGAGTTAAAAAAGAGATTGCGTTGTGGCGCGAAAAGTGTAAAAATTACAAAAAATAAATATAATGCTTACTTTGCACTTTCATCTTCTTCAACATACCTGATTCCGAAGCCTAATGTGCTGCTTATCAATGATTGCGAAATAGAAATGGAAAAACGGGTTGACTGGATTTCAAAAATCCCACCAACAGAAAAACATAAACTTTCAAATAATGAGCGTGTTGATGAACGGACGATTTCTCTCATGTTTAATTTATTTGATGGTTGTGGTGCTGTATCAGTGGAATTTGCAAAACGGGTGGCGGACGCATTAGAGCTTGATTATATCCCATCTGCTTTTTGTATCAGGTGTGCCTATGTTAAAGGAATGGTATTCGTTGTGGACTTCAAACAATATGCCAGGGAATTAGGAATTATCTTCCAGAAAGATCTGTATGGAGTTGAACAAAAAGTTGAAGATATGGATATGATTTTAACAAAATCCCAGTTTAAATTATATAACGCCTATGATTCTATTGAAGATTATCATAGACTTTGTGAAGAAAATGGAATTTTGTGGGGCGTAACAAAAGTTACACCTAAAAAGGATGATACATATTTCAGATCAAATTACCAATTTTGCCAAGCTATTGATTTAAGAAAAGATAGTGATGTTGCAGAATTATGTCAACCAACAATAGATTGGTTAAGTGGAATTTGCGGCGGTGACGTAAACCATACTCTTCTCTTTCTTCTTGGTCGTATGCTTGAAAATCCGGATATTGATTATAATGATATTCTGAATCTTACAAGTGATAATGTTGCGAAAGCTCTTATTTTAAATCCAAATATGATAAATGAAGAGTATATAAAGAACACTATCATTATGAGCGTAAATAAGAAAATTCGTGAGTCATATCTTGGGAAATTGATACTAGACGGTAATTTCAGTGTTATGATCCCGGATATGTACGCATTTATGCAACATGCTTTTGGTCAGGAAGTAACGGGCGCACTCAAAGAGTTTGAACATTACTCTCATTTTTGGAATCAAAGAGGAAAAACTGAAGTAGTTGCTATGAGATCCCCGCTAACTTGGAGATCAGAAGTAAATAAACTGAATTTGAAAAACAATGAATTAACAGAAAAGTGGTTTAAATATTTGACAAGTGGAATTGTATATAATGTTTGGGGATGTGATTGTATAATCCATGCCGATTCTGATTTCGACGGTGATATTGTTGCCACTACTGATAATCCTGTATTCCTTAGATGTAGATATGATAATTTGCCTATCACTTATACAAAATCAACGGTAGATAAGGAATATATCAAAGAAGAAGAATTATATCTTGCAGATATTCAGTCATTCAACAGCGAAATTGGTTCTATAACGAATATTTCTACTGCTTTTTATGAATTATTATCTTTGTATGAAGATAATCCTGAGAAAATGATGGAAGTTTCTGAAATACTTGAAAGACTAAAACTGATTCGTAAATGTCAGGGAGATTCTATTGACAAAGCAAAAGGAATCAAAATAGAACCAATGCCGAAACATTGGACGAAAAAAGTAAAAGCATCACAAGATAATTTAGATATTATTGAATTTATAAATTCTATTGTTGCAGATAGAAAACCGTATTTCTTTAGATATCTATATCCAAAAGAAAATGCTAAATATATAAATTATCGTAAAAAGAAGAACGACTATTGTGAAATGAAATTCTTCCGGTCACTGGATGAGTTATTGGAATTATCGGATTCGGATTTATCGTGTGCAGAAAAAGACTTTAAGTATAACAATTATTTAAAATATATCCCACTTATTGATTATAATGGGCGTATGAACAAGATATGTCACCATATGGAGAAAAATCTTTCTGAGATTACAAGCCGCTGCAGACGGACACATGATACCGCACTGGAAATTATGAAAAGTGGGAAAAACCCGAATTTTTGTGAATCTGATATAGAACTAATGAATGAGTTTTACTTAGAGTACAAAAATGCTAAAAAAGCATTTCAACTAAAAAGAAATAATGGTTTTGAAGATTCTAGTTCTGCAGTTAATTTGTTAAATGATACAATTAAAGAAATACGATTAGGCATATCAGATAAAATATCTGCATCCTTAGAATACCAGTGTGATCTTGCAATATATGTTTGTTATGAGATGCATCCAAGCAGAACAAAAGATTTTTGTTGGGAAATATTTGGGAATCAGATTATTAAGAACATAGAAGCAAATTCCACCACTCCTGCCCTGCTGCCTGTTCCGTCAGATGATGGAGATATTTACTACTTAGGTAAGACATATAAGGTTATGGAGGTAAATGTATGATTTATTTTGATGAATTATCTGCCACTAAGGAGATGGAAGAATCACAATCGTTTAAAAATGGGTATACCAAAACAGATTTATTTATGTATACCAAGTATTTGAAATATAAAAAAGCTATTGAGTCCGGTATTGATTATGAGAATATTACCGAAGATCAATTAAGAAGTTATAATCAGTCTATTGAGTGTGAACTACGTGCGTTCTGTGAAAGGGCGTGCCTTGATTTTAACTATACAACAAAATACCAGGATATAGATTTTGCTCTGGAGTATTCGTGTAAATATAAGTTAAAGCTGCCACGCCCATTGCCGATCACTCAAAGAGAGTGGAACTCGATTATGAGTGTTACAAATGAGAATTATCGAAAGATGTTGTTTATTATGTTGGTTGATGCAAAGTATTATAAATATTTCAGTGCATCCGTAGAAAGTGACAAACCGATAGATGAAGATACAGTCTTTTATGTGAGAATGACAAAATCCGAGATCCAGAAAGCTGCGAAAGTAAAATATATCAATCAGAGTGAAAAGGATTTCTTTCTTGGCTGCATTAATCGTTTAGGGCTTTTTGATATTTCTGATAGTAGATTATGCTCATGGTTTATAAAGTTTGTGGATATATCAAATGAGAATATTATTGAGTATATTACGGATTATGAACATTTGGATTTGTATTATGAGAAACTGTCTGGCAGCAGAATTGGGAAATGTGAATATTGTGGTAAGTTGTTTAAGCAAAACAAGAATGGCACTGCAAAATTTTGTTATAAACATCGTGGTAAAATCCGCAAACGAATTTCAAGTTGCAAAATATGTTCAGAATGTGGAAATAAATTTGAAATTTCAGCACATACACAACGAGATATATGTGATAGTTGCTATAAAATATATAGAAATAAAAAGAAAAATGAATCTAAAAAGGTCAAAAAAGAATAAATACGACACCTTGGGTAAGGTTGAAAGAAACCTGTAATGCGACAACCACCGCTGTTACAGCCAACTTTAAACCCTGTTGATAATTTATGGAAAGAGAGATAAAAGCATTCTTTTATCTCTTTTTTATTGTCCGTGTAAAAGTCAAAAATCAAAAAGGAGATACAATGAACCCGCAATATAAAAAGCTAGAAAGTGAGACTGATTACGAATATGGTCTTAGATTGATCTCTATTAAGGTTGAAGAAAAGCCTGATGACTTGGACTGGGAAGATATTGTCAAGCTTTTAAATTTAGACTGTCATAGGGATAGTTTACGAAAAGCTGCGAATGTAACCGATTTCTCCGGTTATAGAGTAATGCAGTATTTTAAGGAAAAGTTACAGAGCCAAAACTGTGATGATACAGAAAGTTATATAAATGAACTTGATGAAAAGAAACGGCAGCTCATTAAAGAACGTGCAAAGCTTCACACTGAAAAGCTTGAATATAATCGTTGGCTTCGTGAAGATGCCAGGGACGAATTATTTGAAGAAAAAGTTATTGCTGCCATCAAGGAAAATCTAAATAAAATAGATCCGCCTCAGAAAATTGGTGGATTTCATACATCACGATTTGGTTTATTAAATATTGCAGACTGTCATTTTGGAAAGGATTTCAAAATTTATGGTCTTGACAACAGAATTATTAATGCATATAGTCCTGATATCTTTTTTATGAGAATGGAAACACTTTATAATGAGGTTGTTGATTATGCTCATAAAGAAAATTTAACAGGCTTTAAAATATTCAATCTTGGAGATGCGCTTGATGGATTTCTCAGAAATTCACAGCTCTGGACTCTCAGATATGGAGTTACAAAAAGTGCAGTTATTTTCGGAGAATATATGGGGAAATGGCTACGTTCCTTATCTGAAGAATTTACTATTGAATATTATCAAACATGTGGAAATCATGGAGAACTTAGGCTACTTGATGGAAGAAAAGGCGAACATCTTCATGATAATATCGAAATGGTTACAGGAGCGATTATTCGCATAATCAATGAGAATAATCCAAATTTTAAATATATTGAAAATAAATCCGGACTTATTTTCACAGAAATTGCCGGATATAATGTTATGGGGATTCATGGGGAAGTTAAAAACCTTCAAACTGCTATAAAAGACTATTCAGACATATACGATGTTAAAATTGACTATTTGGTTGCTGGTCATGCACACCACTCTATGTTTAATAATTGTGGTGTACGACGTGGGACTATTGGTGTAGGCTCTATAATTGGTGTGGACGATTATTCTATGTCTATACGAAAAACCTCTGATGCCACTGCCTCTTTTGTTATTTTTGAAAAAGGAAAAGGTAAGGTAGATGAACACACCTTTGTACTCAACTAAAACACGTAAACCCAAAACAGACATCGAATATGTAGATTATAATAGTATCGAAGAAATTATAAACGATCTTTTTTTAGCTTCAACATTACCACATGATGAATACGATTCTGTTAAATTATATGGTGATTCAAAATTTATCTTATCGGTATTTCGCCATATAATATCAAATGAAAAGTATTCTGATATTACGATAGCCTCTGTTGATATAATATCTTCTGCAATTGATCCAGCTTGTAGGGACGACTATGTGCTTATTTTATATGATGGCGAATTATATATTCAGTCATCATGGAATGATAAATATGATCGTCCTTTTGAGAACGATGCAAAATTTACGATTTGCCAATACGGAATCCCAGGATATATATTGCGCAACGTGGTCAAAAGCAATACTCCTGTAAAAGTGTGTAATTTAGAAATAAGTTAAACAAAATAATAATTTACTATTGACAAATCCCACTTTTTATGATATATTATATTTGTAAACAAGAGATATATGAAATGGAAGTTGTGAACATAATTCATGACTTCCTACCACTTATCGAAAGATAAACGAAATAAATATTTATGCGGATTAGAGCAGCGGAAGCTCGTCTGCCTCATAAGCAGAAGGTCAGGAGTTCGAATCTCCTATCCGCAATTTGCCTTATTTATGTATTGTCATATTATTTTTGCAAAAGAAGTAGGTGGTAGGGCTGAAAGAATTTAAAATTGTTAAATTCATATTTCGGTTCTATCATTTACATATGTTGAGCATATAGCACAGTCTGGTAATGCAATGGTCTGCAACACCATAATCGCTGGTTCAAATCCAGTTATGCTCTTTTAAGCACATACAGCAATTTTATTGGATATTACTGCTAATAATAGAACCAATTTGTGCTTAGAGACACAAACAGCAAATTTATTATAATTTAATTCTGGCATAAGAAAAATATAGTGTCTAGTTTAAATGGAGGACTATACATGGCATATAAATATAAGAGAATTTATAAACCAAATCATCCAACTGCTAATAAATGTGGACTCATGAGAGAACATAGATATTTTGCTGAATTAAAGTTAAATAGACTTCTTAAGCCAGAAGAAGTTGTCCATCATATTGATGAAGATAAAAGTAATAATTCTTTTGATAATTTAATAGTATTTAAAAGTGAATCGGATCATGCTGCTTTCCACAAAGGTTGCAAAGCAGTATTGGATGGTGATGTATATTGGTGTCCTGATAAACTTGAAAAGAAAAAATTATGTCCCGTATGTAAAAAATATTACATATCATATGTAAGCGATATGTGTATTGATTGTAAAAGATTAAAAGACAGAAAAGTCGAAAGACCATCTAAAGATAAATTATTAGAAATGATAAAAACAAAATCATTTGTCAACATTGGTAAACTTTATGGTGTTTCTGATAATGCAGTTAGGAAATGGTGCAAATATTATGGTTTGCCATATAGAAAAAGAGATATTATTTAATATATGATACATTGGACGATTGGCTAAGTTACCACCCTTTCAAGGTGGCGAGACGGGTTCGATTCCCGTATGTATCGTTTTATAGTAACACTGCAGGTTGCTTAAAACGTTTTTTAGTGTTTTGACCGAGAATAAAACATTAGTGATTACAGTATGTGTCACTTGGTTGTAGTTAATCCGAGTAAAAGCTATTTAAGGGCGTATGGTATAATGGTAAAACATCTGACTCCAGATCAGAGGATTAGGGTTCGATTCCTTATGCGTCTGTTTAGGGGGAATAATCCGTAGGGGTAGCGGGGCAGACTGTAAATCTGCTGTCATTGCGACTCGGGTGGTTCGACTCCATCTTCCCCCATCGAAAAGCTGTAAATTAGTTTTTGTACAAGAGGTGTATTTTTTATGGTGAATACAACATAATCATGGACATATAGCTTAATGGATAGAGTTCACGACTACGAATCGTGCGATATAGGTTCGATTCCTATTATGTCTGTTTTGCCCGTATAGTTCAATGGAGAGAACATGGTTCTTCTAAAGCTATGATCTTGGTTCGATTCCAAGTATGGGTGTTTATTTTTGGAGAGGTGGCAGAGATGGATTATTGCACCAGTCTTGAAAACTGGCAACCGTCAGTGATGGCGGTTCGTGGGTTCGAATCCCACCCTCTTCGCTCTTGGATGGGTGGCAGAGTTGGTTTAATGCGCCGGACTGCTAATCCGGTATACATGTTAATTCGTGTATCGTGAGTCCGAATCTCACCCCATCCGTTTAGACACATGCAGCAAACTTATCTGATTTAAGTTTATTGAAAAGTATACAAATAAAATCAAAGTTTCGTGTCTAGTGGCTCATACAGCAAATTAATGTAAGTAAAAATGAAATCAAATACTTATTTTACAAATCAAAATGTTTTAATTCCGCCGATAAAACTATTGATATATTATTGAGCCTAGATAAAGTCGCATACAGCAAATTTTATTAAAAATGGGTTTATATATTTTACTATACTGTTATGATGTTTTTGTGGATATTTTAATTTAATTCAGCGACTTGTATTTTTCTCCATCTGCCATGTGCAGACAGGAAATCTGATTATGGTACGCCTATTATCAGTTTTTATGCCCTATAGTTCAGTGGTAGAACGACTGGCTGTTAACCAGTGTGTCGTAGGTTCGAGTCCTACTGGGGCAGTTTATTGGGGTATCGCCAAGCGGTAAGGCACAGCACTTTGACTGCTGCATTCGCTGGTTCGAATCCAGCTACCCCAGTTCTGTTATATAGTAAATGTGGTCTTAACGGTGAGATAAATGCAGAATCTTCAAATCCGTGTTTACTATTTTGCTGGCATGGCGCAATTGGTAGCGCAACTGACCTGTAATCAGTAGGTTAAGGGTTCGAGTCCCTTTGCCAGCTTTTATTGAGAATGTGGTGTAATGGTAGCATACATGATTTGGGATCATGCGGAGCAGTTCGATTCTGACATTTTCAATTAAGTGCGTGTGGCGTAATTGGCAGGCGCAATAGATTTAAGCTCTATTATCTTAATGATGTGAGGGTTCAAGTCCCTCCACGCATATTTTAATATTTTTGCCTGGTTGGTGGAATTGGTAGACACGCCAGATTCAAACCCTGGTGGGAAACCGTAAGAGTTCGACTCTCTTACCAGGCATGTAGCACATAGTATTTTTCTATGTGCTTTTTTATTGCTTATTTTTTATGGATGATTGCTGCAATTGGTAGACAGGCATGACTAAGGATCATGTGTTGAAAAACATTGTGGGTTCGAATCCCACATCATCCACTACCGCTTATATGCGGAAAAAGGAGTTTTTATATGGGACAAACAAAAGCACAGATTGTGAAAAAATCACTGGCTTCTGAAATGTCATTGAATGCTGATGCTAAAATTGGAAAGATTGAAGCTGTTTCAGATGGTCGTGAAGAGTATATTTGTCAAACTTGTGGTAAGTCCTACAAACGGAGAAAGGGAAACTTCTCTCCATCTAAATCTCCTATTTATGCTGGCACTGATGGCTACCTTAATACTTGTAAAAATTGTGTAGATAATCTTTTTACACAGTATACAGAATTTTTTGGTGGAAATGAAGAACGTGCGATTGAACGAATATGTCAATTATTTGATTTTTATTTTAATGAAAGTGCGCTTGCTGCTTCAAAGAAAATCAGTGAAGATCGAAGTAGAATTTCTGTATATATTAGTAAAATCCAATTAAAACCTCATATTGGAAAAACATACAGTGATACATTGTTAGAATCGAAACAAAATACTATAGACTCTATGGACGATACTATGGATTATGGAGAAATGGATTCTATACAATTAAAAAAAGCTGTTAGTGTGTGGGGATTTGGATTTTCACCTGAAGAATATTCTATATTGAATGATATGTTTGATGATTGGAAGTCGAGAGTTGTTGTTGATGGAAAAACAAGAGAAACGCTTGTAAGAGAACTTTGTATCATCAAATTGCAAATGAATTTAGCATTAAAGGACAATTCCGTAGATCTCTATACTAAGCTGATGAAAACTTATCAGGACACTATGAAGTCTGCAAACCTTCAACCACTTCAAGAAGATGCAAACGATAAAAATGGTGAAAAACCAATTGGTGTTATGATTAAAATGTTTGAGAATGAACGTCCTATACAAAAATGCAGACCTGAATGGGAAGATGTAGATGGTATCGTGAGATACATTACAGTATACTTTTTGGGGCATTTATGTAAGATGCTAAAAATAAATAATCGCTATTCTTCTATCTATGAAGAAGAAATGGCAAAATACAGGGTTGAAATTCCAGAATTGGAAGAAGCCGATGACGAAGATGTATTTAATTACATTCTTAATAGTGGCGGTGAGTAAATGGCTCAACCCGAAACTTCATTAAAAGACTCTAAATATAAAAAAATCATGGATGGTCTGGATGTATGGACTGCTTATTATAGAGCAAATCCAGTAAGATTCTTAATTGATTACTTTGGTATGGAATGGATTCGTCCATTTCAGCAAGTAATGATTACATTTATGTTCAGATTTACATATTTTATGACTATTGCGAGTCGAGGCATGGGTAAATCTATGATTGTTGCTGCATTTTTATGTGCGTATTGTACTCTCTATCCGGGTGTGCAAGTATGTATTGCAGCGGGACAACGTGGACAGTCCATCAACGTTTTGAATAAAATTGTTGAAGAGTTCATGCCGAAATCTCCTAATCTTAGGAATGAAATAGCCAAGGTAAATACTTCGCCAGCAGAGGGTTTTATACATTGGAAAAATGGATCTATCATTAAAGTCGTAACGGCAAGTGATTCTGCCCGTTCTGCCAGAGCGAATATAATCATTATGGATGAGTTCCGTATGATTGATAAAGGCGTTTTGGATAAGGTATTAAGAAAGTTTAAAGCCGGACAGCGTAGACCTGGATTTTATGATCGTCCAGAATACAGTGATAAGGTCAAAGAGAATAAAAAGAAATATCCAAAAGAACCAAATAAAGAGATTTATCTTAGTAGTGCATACTATAAGTATCATTGGTCATGGGCGAAATTTAAAGCATTCTTTAATTCCATGACTTTTAAAGGTGAAAGCTATATGGTGGTTGGATTCCCGTATCAACTTCCTGTATCTGAGGGATATTACCCAGAAGAACAGATTCGTGAAGAGATGCAAGAGGACGACTTCGATAGTATTGCTTGGTCAATGGAAATGGATTCCTTATTCTTTGGAAGTTCCGAAAAGGCTTTCTATAGTTTTGAATCTATTGACAGAATCAGAAAAATTCAAAGAGCAATTTATCCAAAACCTTATTATGCTTTTCTGAATGATTCTAAATATAAATTTGAACCAAAGAAAAACGGAGAAATCCGTTTGCTTGCAATGGATATTGCAACTCAGGGTGGATCAAAAAATGATGCTACCTGTTTCGTAGTTATGCAACTTATTCCAGCAACAAATAATCAGTATATTCGAAATGTAGTGTATGTCACAACACTAGATGGAGGACATACTTTCGATCAGGCTTTAAAAGCCAGAAGATTATTTGATGATTTTGAATGTGACTATATAATTGTTGATACAAATGGTGTCGGAATCGGTGTATATGACAATCTTGTTATTGAACAGGTTGATGATGACCGTAATACTGTATACCCGGCATGGACATGTATTAATGATAAGGGAATGGCAGAAAGGTGTAAAGAACCTGATGCTCCTGAAATTATATACAGTGTAAAAGCTACTGCAAAATTCAATTCTGAAGCTGCAGTATATCTTAGAGACTGTATAAAACGTGGTAAGTTAAGACTTCTTATTAATGAGGTTGATGCAACTGATATATTGAACAGAAGTAAAGCTTATCAAAACTTATTGGTTGAAGAACAAGTTCTATTCCAAGAACCTTTTTATCAAACAACTGCCATGATTAATGAGATGATAAATCTTGATTATACTCAAACAGATGGAAAAATAAAGGTTATGGAAGCATCCGGAATGAGAAAAGATAGATACTCTGCTATCTCCTATGCTAACCATATTGCAAATGAACTTGAAAGAGATATGCGTAATATTGAGGACGAATATGGATTTTCAACCTTTATAAACTGATGGGAGGTATTGGAAATTGCCAGGACAGAATAATATAGCCAATAATGGCAGAAGAACTAATGGAAAGCGAAAAAGAAATTATACACCAAAAGTTAGTACGAAAAATGTAGAAACTAATGCTTTTGCGTATAATACTACTCTTCCATATGTATATTCTGTGTTGGGTGATTACTTAGACTCTTCACCTCACAATATTAGGGAGATTCGTGAATATTCGAAAAATCCTCAATATTATAATAAAGAATTACGTGATTTGGCATGGTGGGCGTATAACACCAATGGAAGTGTTAAAGCTGCTGTAAACTATATATGTTCTATGCATACACTTGATAAAGTAATTGTATGTAAAAGTCGAAGAAATAAACAACAACGCCCTAGAAATTTTGAAAGTAACCGTCTTAAAATGTTGTCTGTGTTGGACAAAATAAATTATAAGCAGCATATAAGAGATAATTTGATGAAGGATGCGAATGACGGTACTGCATTCTTCTATTTTGAAACTGGGAAACGCCCAGCTAATAATGCCAAATATTTATCTGATTATGATATTGCAAATATTGTGGAAATCAATGAACTTGGATTAGACGTTTCTATTATTACACTTCCGGTAGACTGGTGCAGAATTTGTGGAAGAATTAGCAATCACTATCGTTGTGCTTTTAATCTGAGATATTTTGAGCAGTTCACAGAAAAAGAAAGGAAAGCCAGATTACAAGCTATGCCAAAGGAAATTCGTGATGGATGGAACAAGCACGATCTTAATAATCCTTGGCTTGTGCTGGATGATACGAAAACGATTGTTACAAAAGTAAATGCAGCGATTAATCAACCTTGGGGTGTTCCGATGGCGGTGACGGCATTTGATGATATTTTATATGCTGAATATTTTATAAACACCAAACGTACAGTATTGGATAATATAAATAATCAAATTATATATATGACATTCCCAGAGGGAAAAGAAAAAGGAACTTCTTCTCTCTCAAAAGATCAGCAAAAAGATCAACATGAAAAGGTAAAGGATGCTGTAATTAATCGTAAGAGTCAATCTGGTATATCATTCTTTTCTCTCGCCAGTGGAACAAAACTTGATAAAATGGAAGTTGACATTGGAATTTTTGATGAAAAAAATGAAGCATCTATAAAAAATAACGTTCCGGCAGATTTAGGTATAAGTTCTGCCAGTCTTGATGGTAATACAAAAGGAAATTATGCAACGGCTTCACTTAATCTTGAGTTGGTTGCAAGCCATGTATATACCTGGATTGAAAATTTTATGGCAGAGCTTAATAAGTGTATAAATGTAAACGTTATAAAAGATTCTTCGTGTGTCGTAGATTGTTATATTCTTCCTACTACATTTTCAAATAGGGATAAACAGGTACAATATATGAAGGATTTATATTCCAATGGAAAAGGCTCATTATTGGCATGGATCAGTGCAACTGGATTTGATGCGGATGCATATATTTCATTGCTTGATTATGAAGTTGAAACAGATATGGAAAATAAATATCCTGTTCATGCTACATCATATACTATGAGTGGCAAAGATAATAATTCCGAAGATGATAAAGGTGGGAGAACTTCGGTAGATAACCCAACGAATGAAAATACAATACAATCACAATCTTCTGGTTCTAATTCCAATCCTAAACCAAGTACAGAATGAGAAAGGAAGATTATGTGTAGATGGTAGGAACAACTACTATTAAATACAAGTCTGTTTTTGTTCCTGGAATTGCAAGAAGATTGTTGAAAATGGGGCATCCTATATATGACATTAAGCCTAAAAAGGAAAACCCAGATGCATCTATCTTCATTTTTGCAGAAACAGAAGAATTTAAAAATGACTTTGTATCTGTCAAGGGTATGTTAGATAAAAACACGCCTAAAGATATATTTTAAATAAAATAGTTATTCTTTAAATGGGACACTTACTTGGTGTTCTTTTTTATTGAAATAAATAAACACAAAAGGTGGTAAATAAAATGGAAATTCAAGAAAGAATCTTAGAAATTTCGCAAGCCACCAATCCAAATGGTCGAAGAAAAGTTAAATTTGCGTTGCATGAAATTTATCCAGATAGAACTCACTGGAACAGAAACGGTATAACTTACTTGGAGCAGTACACCCGTGATAATGCGGATAGTGTAAAAGGTATGCCACTGTGCGCTGAGTTTCTTGATGACGATAAAGATGTACCTTATGGACATGGACTGACTGGACATATAAAAAACATGCCTGTTTTTGAGGATTCTGTCCAAGTGGGTTCATTTGAAGATTGGAGTATCGAAGATGTTGAAATAGATGGTGAAATACATAGATGCTTATGTGCTACTGGATATATCAATGAAGGAAGATATCCGAAGTTCGTAAAATGGATTGAAGATCAGCTCGCAAATGGAAAGAAACTTCGCGGCAGTGTCGAATTTGTTGGCACAAAAGACAATGATGGCGAAATAATTTATGACGGTGGTTGGAAAGAACAGGGACGTATTCCTATGATTTACGATTATAGTGGATATTGCATTCTATCCATAAAGCCTTCAGATCCATCGGCAATATTGATTGAACTCAATCAATTCAAAAATAATTTGGAGGATGTCGAAATGAATGAAGAACTGAATAAAGCACTTTCTGGCTTTAAAACAGATATAATTAATGCTTTTAAAGACACCAGAAATGTTGAAGTAAATGAACAGGTTTCCAATCTTGAATCTAAAGTGGCTGAATTAAATTCTAAGGTTACAGAGCTTAATGCTACTATTGAGGAAAAAGACAAGGAAATCGAAGAATTAAATAAAAAATGTGAAGAGGCAAATGCAGAAGTCGACAAAAAGGACGAAGAGGCAAAAAACAAAGAGGACGAACTTAATTCTGTAATTGCTGAAAAAGATGCAGAACTTAACACTATGAAGAAAGAAAGAAAAGTTGCAGAGCTTAATCAGGCACTCTCTTCTTTTACAGACGAAGAAAAGAAGTATGCCGAAGCTGAGATTAATGCTTTCAATGAAGATCCTTTCTCAGTAGAAATTAATTCAATTACAACAAAAATTGAAGCTGCTTCTTATAGAAAAATGCGCGAAGATCAGAAAACTCAAAATTCTGAAATCAACTCAATAAAAGACGAATTTGATGGAATCATATCTGCGGTAGATCCTATTCATAAGAATGATTCATCAATCGAAGATTTTGATGATTGCTTCGCATAAGATAATATAAATAAACGGAGGAACTAATAATGTTAAAATTCAGAGAAATTGGTACATATAAAAATGCCGTAAACATTGGTTTCTGCACAGCAGATGTAATTCTGAAAAACGGTAATGTAGTAACCTATGACGTTGCGACAAAGAAAGCTGCCCTTCCTACAACTGGTAAAGAGGAAGGACTTGCTATTGTAATGAATACAATTGACAAGCCAGAAATTCTTGAACCGAATGATTTCACTATTGAAATCGGTGAAAATCCACGTCTCTTCACTCTCGCTTCACTGAAAGACAGGGTTCTTGATATGGACATGGATCAGGTTACTGGCACATACGCAAGTATTGCGGAGGGTGATTACCTTGTTGCTGATACAGACGGAAAACTCAAAGTTGTTCCAAAAGCAACAGGTGTAGCCGACTATAAAGAATATCTTCAGGTAATCGAAAAGACAACTTATAATGCCGAAGGTCTGGCAGCAGTTGTTGTTATTGCCTAGTTAAGACAAATAAATGGAGGAACTAATAATGGGTAAAAACATTTTAGAATTAAATACTTCTATTGAAATGTCTAACACATCTAAAGATAGTGTTACCATTAAAGATGAAGTTAAATTTAGACAGATGGTAGAAATCTGTTCTGCTCTTTTCGCCGGAACTGATGTTGACAAATTCGGAAAACAAAAAGATGCAGTTGTAAAGAAACTTATATCTCTTGCAGATTCCGCACAATATGGTGATGTAAAAGCCAGAGCAGAAATCAATACAATCGTAAAATTTATGATTGAACCAAAATTGCTTGAGGCTATGAAAGTGTTTGATTTCCTTGGAAATTATCACGAACTGGCATACCATGAACAGCCGAAAGTAAAAACTTACAACTACGAAAACATTGATGCTCGTCTGCAGGCTGCTAACTCTGATGTAAGTTTTGCTGGACGTAACTGGATGGAATACCCAGTAATGACAAGAACTATTTCTGCTGGTATGGCTATCGACTATCGTGAACTTGCTTCCGGTAACTTTGATGGTTCTGTCGCAGAAGAAGCAGCTCAGGTTCAGATTGATATGAATAACAAAGCTGTTGCTTATGTTCTTGGAATTATGAAAAATTCCCTTGCAAACAACACAAAATATGTGAAGAACTATGCTACATATTCTGGAAACGCTCCTACTCAGGCACAGGTTGACAGCATGGTAGCAAAAATGCGTAAGATGGGTAAAGTTGCTATTCTTGGTGACTACGGTATTCTTTCAGCAATTTGTGACTGGAATGGTTACAAAACTGTAGGTGATGCAAAGATTCCGTTCTACTCTCCTACTCAGGTTGATGAAATCGCAAAAGCTGGTCTTAATGGTTTCTACAAAGGATCTACACTCGTTGAGCTTGCAAATCCTTACAACTATACAAAACCGCTTGCTGACAAATCTGGATTCGAGACATATTACGCAGACGACGAACTCTACTTTACTGCTGCTGGTAATAAATCCCCACTGAATATCTTCAGACGTGGTGGCATTACTACAATGCAGGGTACAGATATTGAAACAGGTACAATTAAGACTCGTTTTGATATGGAAATCGGTGCAGATGTTACTAAGGGTCGTGAGTTCGAAATCGGTATGATGGCAAAAGAAGCTTGATTACAAAGATAATATAAATAAATTAATTTGTGGTGGATGGCTAAACACTATCCACCATTATTCATAAGGAGAAAGTCATGGAAAAAGACAACGTAGTTGCAGAGCCTATTACAGAGAAAAAACCTGCAAGAACAAGAAAGACAACTACAAAAGCCGCTAAAACACGTACTGTTGATGACTTAAAACCGTCAGATCGTGTTGAAGTAAGAAATCTTCGCGCCTGGGAATTAAGTTTTATTCCTAGAGACGGAAATGTTGAACAAGTAACAAAGGGCATAATTATTAATCCAAGCCAAAAAACTATGTTTAAATTATCCGAAATTGAAGATCAGGTAAATAATGGAAATGAGCTGTTTTGTGGTATAGATGGATTAGGTGGACATGCTTCACTGCATATTTCAGATTCTCTTGTTAGAGAATATGTATTCGGTGAGCCGACAAACCCTGTTCAGCTTACATCTGAAGCAGTCAATGAGTTATTAGCAATAGAATCTAAGCCGCTGTTTAATCAGAGACTTTCTGAGCTGGTTGTTACTAATTCAGAAAAAAGGATGATTGCTATTATGTGTACAAATCACGCATTATATCCAGATGTGAATATTGATGATGCACCATCCTACAAACTTGCTGCAATTGAAAAAATTTCCGGAATTAAGTTGTCATAAATGAAGCACATGGAGGTGCGTTATGACGCAATATAAAGAAGTTGTTTCTGCATTTGAATCAATTATTAAATGCAAATATAAACTTTCTGATTCACTGATTGAACAGTGGTTTAAAAACGCACTTGGACAATTTGAGCTTGATATTGAGAGTCTGGGATATGATCCTATGATTCAGGAATTTATAAGACCATCACAAAATTCAGATTCTTTCGAAGCAGATGGTCGTTTAAAGTACAGTATCATAATAACATTAGCCGAAATAATGAAATCGTATTATATGGAGCAAGAAGTAAGACGTGTCAACCAGCTTAACAATGTCATTGGTAAAGATATCAGTCTCAATGGAACTGGTGACACTAAGAAATACACAAAAGCCGAAGCCGACGCTGTTAATGAAAAAATTGCATATATCAGTGTGAAACAAAAACCCGCTGCGTTAGTGTAGGAGGTGTTTCTATTGTCTGCTGAGTGGTATTTAATGAATGAGCCACCTATTTATAATGGTGGATTTGAAGGGGACGAATTTTTCTCATATGCTCAACAAGGGTTTCAGGAAATGCTTGATACTACAATGTTGTGCGATAATGTAGAGTTTATAAATAGTGATTTTTCACTTATTGTACCAGGTAAAGCAATCATTCAAAGTGTTACTTCTGATACACAAATTAAAACTGAGGATCGACAGATTTTAGTTCCTATTGGAACACTGCAACGATTTGCATATGTACGATTTGATGGCGACATATGGATTATTGTATCTGAACCAAGCAATAACAAATTTTATGAAAAAGCTATTTTAAAAATATGCTTAAATCATTTGCGTTGGCAGGATGTTGAAACAAAAGAGATTTTCGATTATTGGTATTGGTGCGAAGATATCACGAGATATAGTTCTGGTACTTATCTTGGAAATCTAATCGTGAAATTTGATAAACAATATCATCTAATGATTCCTATGGATAATCATACTCGAAAATTACATGACGGAATGAGATTTATTTTAGAAATATCTGATACCACACCATTAGTATTTAAACTTACAAAATATGATGGAATCACTGGTAATAATAAAAATATAAAATTACTAAATCTTTCATTGACGCAAACTGTGTATGATGAAGATAGGGACAATGCTGATTTGATGATTGCCGATTATTATGAACAGAAAACTGTAGCTGAAGATTTAAAATGCAGAATAGATTATGAATCAGACGAAATCGCACTGTCATCTTTTGGGGAATTTAGCGCAGTTTTTAAAAATGAATCAGACGAAAATGTGGAAACAGAATTTTCTTGGAAAATTTCTGATAATGATTTTGATTCTGAGAATCTGATCTTAGTATATCAAAATAACAAGATAAAGATTATTGTAAAAAACAATCAAAATCTTGTCGGAAAAGATTTTACCCTAAATGTAATTTCAGATAAGGGCGAAATTTATGCTTCAATAAAAGTTAAAATTATTGCCTTATGGTAGGGAGGATTTTCATGGATGATTTTGATGTAAATTCTTTTAAATCTAAGGTGATTAACACTATTTTAGAAAATAATGAAATTATCTATTTGTTAGATAAGGATTACATAGATTGTGGTGGTGGATTACTTTTTAAAAGAATATTCCCGTTCTTACAGAATCCTAAAACAGTAACCGATACTGCTCCATTTATATGTTTTAAGGTTAATCATGTAAGAAATACGAATATTTATTTGGAAACTATAAATGTTGTTATTTACGTAATCTGTCATGAAAAAGAAATGGTAAAAAAGGTTCAGAGCTATAAAACAAAAAAGTATAAATCTGGTACGGTAATTGATGTTATCAGTGAAGAAATAAAAAAATCACTGTCTGGAATGGACACTGAATGGATAGGAGAATTAAAACTAGAATCTAATAATGAAGATGTACTTTATTATGAATATCCATATCGTGTTCTGACATTTAGTGCATATAAGGAATCTTATGCAGTTCACTGTTGAGAATTTATATGGAAATCTTTTATTTAGCTCACCTTATTATTACACCGAAGATTTAATTCTATATCCTATTTTAATGGAAGATATACTGATTTTTAGTATATTGAAATCTAGCATTATCGTAAGAAAAAATAGTATTTTCCCTGTGAAAAATATTATTAAAATGTCTTATTTGGATTTTTTATTTTATAGTTACGATAATGTTGAATTAGCGAAAGAATTTGACATGCCGTTACTTCCTAAGTATTACTCTTTCGCATTTGATTTACTGAAACTTGTTTTCAAGAATCAGGAAGTAAAAATAAATTCGACTAGAGGCGGATTTATGATAAACGGCATCGAAATAACGCCGGAGCAGTTTGATGATATCCGGCGAATTATTATTTTACAGAATGGAATTGATTTTGATATTGATGAATTTATTAATAGAGATACAGAAGAAGCTCTATTAAAAGCTCAAAATGCCACATCCGAAAAAGACAATTCTACGTTGGAAGATTATGTCGATTCCGTATGTTTAGGAATGGGAATAAAAGAAGAAGATGTAAAAAAATTATCAATTCGTAAATTCTGGAGATATGTTAAACGTATCAGCAAACGTGATGTATTCAACGTTATGAAAACCGCAGAAACAAGTGGGATGGTTAAACTTAAAGAACCTGTTGAATATTGGATGTCTGATATTGAAATTAATGACAAATATAAAGAGGTCAAGACTGATACTCAATCACTTCAAAAGATGATTTCGGGTTAGGTGTTGGCTTTTTATTCTATATGGAGGATTTAACATGAATACAAAAGGAAAGGAATTTGTCGTATCTGTAGCGGATTTCGCATTTTATATTAATGACGTTCTCGCTTGTACAGGTACAACTAACTTGAGTTCATCTATCTCTGTGTCTATGCAGGAACAGGCTGTAAATGCTGGTAAGGGTAATCAAAAAGTATTCTCTTACAAATATGGTCGTGAACTCACAGCAGAACTTGAAGCTGCTGACTGGAAACTTGAATACTTAGCTCTTCAGAGTGGTTCTCAGATTTCCAAATGTATCAGAGATTTCTATAGCCTTAATGAGTGTGTAACACTTGTAGCAGGTATTGGAACTCTTGAAAATGCCCCGATTGATAAAACAAAAGTTGGTGTCGAATTACCGAACGGAACTTTTGTAGAAGTTGAGCCAGATGGATCTACTATTGATCTTACTGCCTATGGACTTACAACTGAAAAGGTACGTGCTACATATCAGTACAATACAATGTCAAGACGTATTACTATTGATGCAGAATCTACACCTTATGTTGGAAAGCTTGTTCTCCAGGCGGACAAACACAACAGTAAGAAAGGTAAAGTAGGTACTGTTGAAATTGTTATTCCGGCATATTCACTTGATGGTAACTTTGATATTTCCTTCACACCGGATGGTGTAGTTTCTACAAAACTTTCTGGTAGCGCACTTGCAGTTGAAGGTGATAAATGTTCTGACGGTGGATCTGTATATGCATATATCACAGAAAAGGATAACGATGACGCTGAAATTGCGGTATCTGATATCGTAATTGTTGCACCAGCCACTTCTTTAAAAGCTGGCAGTACAATGGATCTTACCGTTGAAGGTATCATCAGTTCTCTTTATGCACCTATTGAACTCGATGTTTCAAAGGTAACATTTAGTGTAACTCCGGGAGAAGCCACTGGAACAACTGTTGAAGCAAAAACTGGTAAAGTGACAGCAGGAACAACGGCTGGTACTGCTACTGTAAAAGCTACTTATAACGGTTTGGAAGATTCCGTTCAAATCACTATAGTAAAATAATTCCATAAAACGGGTGGGGGAAACTCCACCCTATTTTAAATACTGGGGTGATTAATATGGAAGAAAAAAATATAAATGAAAAAGTAAAAGAAAAAGTTGAAACAAAATCAGTAAATAAACCAAAGCAATCACAATATAAAGAATATGATGTTTTGGTATACAATGCAAGAACACAGACAGCTATTGTTTCTGTTGATGGTTTTGGGTATGAATTTAAGAATGTGGCAAAAGATCCTGGTAAATCTGTTCGTGTGAAGGTTTCTGGAAGATCTAAAACTTCAAACTATAAATTGGAATTGGCATAACTTATGTGTAAATTTGCTTATATCAAATTTAATAAACGGACTGGAAAAGATATGATCTTTTGTATGTGTGAGAAAAATCAATTAAATTCACAAAACCTTTGTTTATGTCAAAGGTTTTGTCCCGATAAATCTCGCTATATTCCACATAACCAAGATATGATGCATTGTAAATTCTATGAAGATTAGCAAGTGTAGCATTTTTTAATTAGTGTTACACTTGCGTATGATACTCATTGAAAAGATTAAAAGCAACTTACGTTTTTACTTTTTCAATGGGTATCATTTTTTAACGCAAATTTTGATACACGAAATAACAAAAAGTAATGATGTGTTTATGCACATAGATATAAAAAGGAGAAATTCGACTATGAATATGAAAGAAATTGCCACTCTGTTTGGTGTAGAAGAAAAAGACAAATCCATGAAAAATAAAACAAAAGCAGTAGAAATTATGGAAAAAATTCTTGCGTGTCCAAAATGTAAGAAAACTATGAAATGGATTGAAGGTACAAATGCGTGTGTATGTCATACTTGCACATTTACCGTAGGGAAAGAAAAAAATAAAAGAATTTGTAGTGTATCAAAAACACTCCAGGATAGAAGCCGTAAATTTTTAGAAAATAATTATCAGTATATGACTGTAGGTCTGGAAAGCAAAGAGGTGTAATTATGAAGTATACGAACGAATATTTTTATAATTATAAAGGTGAAGAGATACCTTTTAATTATGTAAAAAAACCTACATTGACTCAGCAGATGAAAATTGTTGGAGATATTGTAAATGGTGTAATCAATGATGTAAATGGTTACTGCCCTATTCTATTTGATTATTTTTTTGCGGTTTCTGTTATTGACGAATTGACTGATATAAAATTACCGGAATCTTTTGTTTTAAGTTCTGAACTTATAACTGATTCTAATATTGTTGGAGTTTTAAGAAGCAATATATTTGGTATGGATTCTATTATTAAGGCAGCAAGCCAAGAAATCGAATTTGTAAAACAGCGAATAGTAAATAAATCCTCTATTGATGGATTGCTTGATGCGCTCACTTTAATAGTTAATAAATACGGTGATATGTTCGAGGGATTGGATGTTAATGCAGTTGCAGAAAATATTGGCAAAATTGCAGAAATGGCATCTATGCCAAAAAATGAGGTCATTAGTAATATTCTGGAATTTGAAAAGAAAAAATCTGATATCGAATCAAAATAGAAGAAGAGGGTATTTTGCTGCCCTCTTCTATTTTTTAGGCGAAAGGGGTAAGTAAATTATGCCAAGAAAAACCGTATACAATCAAATCACAACCCAAGAATCAATCAAAAGAATAAATCCGAAAAATAAAGAATTGTGTTCCGACTTTTTGGAATATCTGTCATCTGTTGGACGTGCGCAATCCACGATAAATGGATATCGTAATGACTTGGAAATTTTCTTTTGTTGGAATCTTGAGTATAACAATAATAAATTTTTTATAGATATTAAGAAAAGAGAATTAACGAGATTTCAAGGACATGCACTTAATGAATGGGGATGGAGTCCAAAAAGAATACGTCGTGTAAAATCTACAATAAGCAGTATGTCTAATTATATAGAAGATATTCTTCAGGATGAGGATGATGAGTTCGAGAATTTCCGATCAATTATAGGAAAGATAGAGTCACCGTCTAATGAAGCTGTTAGAGACAAGACCATTTTGCCAGATGAAGATGTTGATAAATTCCTGGAAAAATTAGTATCTGAGGGACGTTATCAACAGGCTTGTGCTTTTGCGTTGGCTGCTATGAGTGGTGCAAGAAAATCAGAATTGCTTCGTTTTAAAGTGGAATATTTTAATCCAAGCAATGTATGTATTGAGGGTGCGCTGTATAAAACACCAAAAATTAAAACAAAAGGTCATGGAAAAAATGGTAAGCAGATCAATAAATATGTTTTATATGATTTCAAGAAATATCTTGATCTTTGGTTAGAAGAGCGGAAAAAACTTGGAATTGAAAGTGAATGGATATTTGTACATAAATGTTCTGATGGTTCTTATGAACAGATGAAAGTTAGTACCTTAGATAGTTGGGCTAACATATTTTCAAAAGAACTTGGTGTTGATTTTTATTGGCACTGCATGAGACATTACCTTACTACAAAAATGAAAAAGTATAATATCCCAGATCATGTAATAAAAGAGTATTTCCAATGGAACTCTGTGGAAATGATAGGAATATATTCAGACCTTGACGCTTCTGATGACTTCGCAAAATACTTCAATAAAAATGGTATGGTTGAAGGAAAATCAGGATCAATTTCTGATATTTAATTTTTATATAAGTTAATCGAAATAAAGGAGTGTATAAATGAAAGTTGCGAGTAGTATGGCGGAACTTGAGAAAATGATAATGGATGAAATATATAGTGCTATGAGTACTGCCAAATCCAAAGCAGAACAAGATACAAAGACTGAGGTTCAGTCATTCTACTCTCAAGGCTCTCCGACAATATATGTTAGAACTGGAAATCTTGGAAACAGTGTAAGAGCGAACGGCGCGAGTCGTGGTGGTCGATCAGTCGAATTTACTATTTGGTTAGATCAATCTATATCTTATAACGTACCAAACCCTGATTTTACATCAAGAGGATTTCCAAGTTACTTCACAACGCCTGAAATTTTCCAAGCCGCTGAAAGTGGCTCATCGGGAGTAAAGGGTAAATCTGGATTTTGGGCGAGATCATTTGAAAAAATAAAATCTGATACCGATGATGCGTTAAGCATGTACTTTGCGAGAACTTAGGAGGTGGTATTGTGTCAGATTTTTTAGCAAAAATTACGGCACAGCTTGATATGGCTCAAGCTGAAGGAAAAATGAACGCTTTCCTAAAGGATCGCAAGGTAAAAGTAGATGTTGACTTAAATACCGGAAACATAAATATAAATAACTTAATCAGCCAGATAAAATCACAATTTCAAAGTGTCGGACAAGCCGCCGGTACTAATCTGGCAAACTCAATCAATAGTAGTTTAGGAAAAATCAATGTTCAAAATACAGCAACACAAATTGCTAATTTGAAACGTACATTAGGTTCGTTGAATTTTAACACTACTTCTATTGATACAATTACTAAAAACTTACAGAGCTTAGATCTTGAAGTAACAAAAGTTACTACAAAGATGAATGGTAAAAATCTTAATGTACGTGTTGATGGTATAGACCAAATGGGACGTGCTGTAAGTGTTCTTCAAGAATTTGATTCTGCTACTGGAAAAGTACGACAGGCAAGCCAAACTGTTGCACAATCTGTTAAACAAATGTTTACAGATGCAGATGCTTCTAAGTTGTCTGCTAGTATTTCTACTCTTGATGCAAATTTTGTTAAGTTAAAAGGCTCTGTGAGTCAGGAGTCTACTGCTCTTGCGAAGTTAAAACAAGATTTGGCAGGAATCAAGAATATAAAAGGTCTTGAAAATCAGCAAAGAGAGTTTGAACGCATTACTGCTGAAGTCAATAGGCTAAGTACCGCATATAAATCTGCAAAAGCAGAAGCCGCTTCTGTCGCTGCTACTCAACAACTTTTAACTGGGAAAAATGTTTTAGGTAATCAGATTGAGACATGGATGAACCGTAATACCAAAGCAGCAAAAATTTACGGAGCACAACTTGAAGCACTTAAAACTCAATTGCAGTCTGTACAGAATGGAAATCAATTAAATGCTGTTTCAAATCAATTTAAAGAAATTCAGTCTGCCGCTGCAGCTTCTGGAAATTTAGGAAAGTCAGCAATTAGTCAACTTATCGGAAATGTTACTAAATTAAGTCCACTTTTCGGTATGAGTTACATGATGAGCACAGGCATTAGAACTGTAAAAAATGCTGTAAGTTCTGTGTATAATCTTGATACTGCGCTTGTTGATTTACAGAAAACCACTACAATGAATAATACGGATTTGGAATCATTCTATTCTAATGCAAATGGAATTGCAAAAGAAATGGGTGTTTCCACCGAAGAAATTATTAATCAGGCTTCTGCATGGTCACGTCTTGGTTATTCTAGCAAGGATGCCGCAGAATCAATGGCGAAACTTTCCTCACAGTTTGCTGCTATTTCTCCAGGAATGGATGTAGATACTGCTACTGATGGCTTAGTATCTATTATGAAAGCATATGACGTAGATGTTGATGACGTACTTGATGGCGTAATGTCAAAAATCAATATTATTGGTAATACTGCCGCCACATCTAATGCTGACATTGTAAATATGCTTACAAGATCATCTTCTGCTATGGCAGAGGCTAACAACTCTCTGGAAGAAACAATTGCATTGGAAACTGCCGCTGTTGAGATCACCCAAGATCCTGATTCTGTAGGAACTGCTTTCAAGACAATTTCCATGAGAATACGTGGCTATGACGAAGAGACAGAATCTTACACAAATGATGTAGAAGTATTAAATGGTAAAATTGCAGATCTTACAAAAACGGCTTCCAATCCAGGTGGTATTAGCTTATTTACAGACGAAACGAAAACAGAATACAAATCAACATACCAATTGCTTGAAGAGATCAGCGAAATATATGATGAACTGACAGACAAGCAACAAGCACAGCTTCTTGAGGCGTTAGCTGGAAAGAGACAGGGACAGATTGTAGCTGCAACTATCAAAAACTTCGATGCGGCTCGTAAAGCAATGGATAACATGACTCATTCTGCCGGAGATGCCGACAAAGAAATGAATACAATCAAACAGTCTCTTGAATATAAAGTTAATGCTTTAAAAGAAACTGGTGTTGGTATTGCACAGAATCTCTTCCAAAGAGATGATATGAAAACTTTTGTTGACGGTCTTACAAGTGTACTTGAAGTTGTTGATAAACTTACTGAAAAGCTTGGTTTGTTTAAGACTGTTGCCATTAGTGGTGGTTTAATCGCAGGTATAAAGAGCATTGCTTGACCCGAAATCATGGGTGACACGCTATTTACATAATGGCAGAGGCGTTTGCGGATAAGGAATTATCAAAAATGGGGATAATGACAAATCCGTAAATTCATGCTCTATAAAATAAAGGGGTAATAGCTGGAAATCTGGTAAAACCAATTAAGCTACAACGTGACCGGAGACGGTGAGCGTGAATGCGGCGAAAGCTATAAAAATTAGTTGGATAGCATATGGGAACAAATACGCCTAAGTGCTACGCTCAATAGAGCAGATAGTCAATCAGCAAGACGTGGTTGTAATACACCCACATCTTCAGAGACTACCCACCCTTTGAGTTATCATTACCTTAATATGATAGCTTATATTGTATAGTCCACGTGTAAATACAGTGGGGACTTATCTCCCACTTTAAATATGGTACGTTATGCTAAACGTGATAAGATGGCATAAACTAAAAATATAAACAACTTACTTTCACACATTAAGATATATGATTTTTGAAAAATTATGGTGTCCAATGATGACCACAATTTGCACAACGATTTACGGTCTTATTTGCACCAATAAACCCTGTCCAGAACGAAAAGCCACGATGACTCGTTGTTATTTGATTAGACCCACAACGAGGGCATACTACTGTTGATTTTTTATTATTCATATATTTATCAACACTGGAACTTGCAGAAGATTCTTCTTTTTCATTAGACTCTTCTATCTTTAAATTACATTTGAATGGTTCAAGTGTTGCAATAATCCAGTCGGCTTTTTCCTTGGTTATTGATTTAATTAATGTGTATGGTGGGTGATCTATTATGTATTTTGTATCACTTAAATTGTCAATATTTAATATTTGCTTGAGACATGCTATAAGTTTTACTTGGTTATTACGCTTTGTATTAAAATCAGGAAATCCTAGAAATATAATATTATATAAAGGATTTTTAATACTATTTAATGGGAAACCACAATAAATACATTGATTTGACTTGTTTGAAATTTCATGTCCGCATTCAGGACATTTTATTAACGCCATAATAAATCTCCTTTTTTATTTTTATTATACCATAAAAATCCAACAGCGCATATGTCTGTCTTAAAAGATGTTGGATTAGTTGAGGGGATTAAAAATTTTTCGACAGTATTAGAGTTAGCGTTTCCTAGAATATCTTCTGCGATTACTGCTTTTTCTACAGCATTTTCAGGATCTAGTGGTGGTCTTTTCTCATCACTTGCCGCTGGTGCTACTGCTGCTGCATCCGCAATTAGCCCACTTACTTTGGCTATTGGTGGTGTTACTGCTGCACTTGGAATAGGATATGCTGCTTACAGTATTTATAGATCATCCATAGACGAAGCGGTAAATTCTGCGAAAAAGGCTGGTTCTGAATGGGAAAGTAATACTACCACTCTTCAAGAACAAGTTGATAGAATTACAGAACTTAGAGAAGCATTAAGTTCTGGTACTTTGACAGAACAGGAAGCTGCTGATGCGAAAAATGAATTACTTTCAATTCAAGAGTCACTTTCAGAGTCTTATGGAAAACAGGTTGCGGGAATTGACCTTATAAATGGTTCTCTTACTGAACAAATTGCATTACTTGGTAAAGTGTCCGAGAAGCAAGCAGAACAATTTCAAAATGAGAACAAAAAAGGTATCAAAGAAGCCGAAAAGCAGATTGAGAAAAAACGCCACACTTATCTTGGTCAATTTTATGATAATGGTTCTGATGAATCGGAAGCCATCAAAAAGTCTATCAAAAATTTACAGGATAAATATGGAAAAGATGTATTTACAACTGGATTAGGATCAGATGGCATCACGATGGATGTTCATTTTAAGGCAGATGCTTCCACTGCGAAAGAAGCCTTAAATGACTTTATGACAGACATTTCCGATATCGAAAAGCAGTATGGAGAATCTGATATACTTGATCTTATGAGTGATAACGCATCTGCTGGATTGTCAAAGGCAAATGATGTTTTAACCGAATATGGTGACTTATATAAACAGGCTCAACAAGCAAAATTGGTAGCTGATGAGGATTTATTTAAAGCACCATCAGGAAAAGAACAAACTGCAGTTAAGTGGCTGAATGATTATACAAAAGCAGTAGAAAATTATAATGACGCATTGTCTAATGGAAATCCAGATGCAATCGCACAAGCATCCACACAATTCGAGGCTGTTGACAGTGCAGTACAATCATTGTTAAAAAACTCTGACATGTCTCAGTTTGCAGATCAGTTTGCAGAGGTAAAAGATCAATTAAACGAATCTGCTGTTTCCGCAAACAAATTTAATGAGGCTATATCTGGAAATGATACTTCCAAATTTGGAAAAGAAGTCAAGAAAAATGCGGATGCTCTAAAAGACCTTGGACTGACAGATACAGATTTCAGATATACATTTGAGACTGATGGTGTTGAAAAAGGTAAAGACCAAGTTAATGCATTGGTTGATGCCGCAGTAGAATGCGGATTGATTTCTGATACTTCAAGCGGAGAAGTACAAAAGCTTGCTGATACACTGTCTGGTTTGGGTATAGTAGCATCTACTACTGGCGAAGAAGTTAGTAACTCAGCGACAGAAACAGCTTCAGCGGTAGATATAATGACCACTGCACTCGATGCGGCTAAAGAAAAACAGACAAATCTTCTTAGCGCGCTTAGTGACTCACGTTCCGCAACAGGTCTTACAACAGAAGATATTAATAATGTTACTACTGCTTTTAAAGACCTTGATAATTTTGATCCAGCATCAATTTTCGAAGAAACAGCAACAGGCGTTCATCTGAATACCGAAGCTTTAAAAGAGTATAATGAGGAATTAGAACTTCAAACCAAGAATAATTTTGCAGAAGCTATTGCCGATAAACAAAAAGAAATTAATGAGGCACAAGCCAATAACAAATCTCAAGATGTAATCAACGGACTTCAATCAGAACTTCAATCGTTAAAATTACTTGCTAACGAATATGATGGTATGACATCTTCATATAATAAATTTGTTAACGCCACATCTTCTGCAAACGAACGTGATTCATTTGAGAATGTTGCAAAAAGTTATGATAGCATCGGTAAATTGATTCAGGAAGGTTGGGTAACTGACGATTCTGTAACCAGCTATCTTGATTTACTTCTTGGAACTGACAGAATCCAAGATTCTATAGATGCTTATGCACAGCTTGATAAAACCATCGAAGGAACAAGCCATAGTCTTAAAGATTATATGACTTTTGATGAAGATGGAAACTTTACATCTAAAGGTGCATGGGACTTTATGGATGATGTTGCATCAAAACTGGGTGATGATTTTGTAAAAATTGGTGAAGATGGAACATATGCTTTCGACTTGACTGGTGACAAAATACAGCAAGTGGCAGATGCATTTGGAACAACTACAGATTTCGTAGAACTTTTAGGAAAGGCACTTGCCGATTCAGACGTTCAGGTTAAGTTTGATTCTTCAGATGTACAAAATTATAACGAACAGTTAAAACAGCTTCAAGAAACTTCTACTGCTACTCAAGACAAATTAAAAGAACTGCAAAGTTCAACAAGTGGAGAATCTGGTGGTGGCTTATTATCTGGAATAGATCTTGATTATGACAAAGCTTCTATGTCAATTGACCAATTGGATTCTAAAATTTCTGAATTAACTGGAAAACGTGAGGAAATCAGTGTTAGTGCCAATACAGAAGAGGGACAACAGGCTATTTCCGCACTTGACAGTGAAATTGAATCATTACAATCTCAGAAAATCATGCTTTCTATTGGTGCGCAGTTAGAAGGTGGTGCTACTGTAGATCAACTTCTCGGAATGTCAGATGCGGATTTACAGAAAACACTTAAAATTGATTCAAGCCAAGTAGAAGAAGCCAGATCTCAATTAGAGGCTTTAAAAGAGGCGGACGGAGATATTCCGATCACTGTGAAATTGGATGATAGTCAATTCAAAGAGCTTTCAAGTAAAGATCAAAATATTGATGTAACTGTAGATGATTCGGCGTTAGATAATCTTAAATCAAAGCTAGATTCATTAGATGAAACCAAAGATGTAACTGTAAATGTTACTGCAACAGGTGATGTTGATAAGATTCAACAACTTGGTTCTTCTATTAAAAAGGTAGAAAGCAAAGATGCTCAAGTTAATGCTTCTGTTGGTGGCTCTCCAGATCAAGTGCAAGCTTTAGCTAATTCCATCAAGAAAGTTAATAGTAAAAGCGTCGATGTGACTGCTACTGTAAATGGCACGCCGGATGTAAATGATTTATTCTCTGCTATTGCTAAGCTATATGGAAAAACCGTTACTGTATCTGCAGTTGTTCTTGGTACGGATTCGGTAAACGCATTGGCTACTGCTATTGATAGTGTACATAGCAAAACCGTTACTGTCACTTCAATTACAAACAATATTGTAAATAACTCTACCAATAATATTAAGCCTGCTGCTGATGGAACTATGTTAGCAATGAGCCATGCTAGAGCACTTGCGCAAGGAAGCCTTAGTGATTTCCCGGCTTATGGTGATGGTCGTGTTACCATTCCAGCAGATCAAAAAGCATTGGTAAATGAGCAAATTATTAATGGTCATTCTGAATCCATTGTTCGTAATGGAATTTGGTCTATGATTCCTGGTGGCGCACATATTGCAAATCTTAAAAAGGGAGATATGATATTCTCCGCCGCACAAACAGAAGCATTGCTAAAATATGGTGCTATACCTGGTCATGCTAGAGCCTATGCACAAGGAAGCCTTAGTGACCTATCTCCACTTGCAAATGCTTTCAGCACTGGATTTTCTGGAACTGGACGAAACCCTTGGAATAAACTTAATTCATCTAGTTCAGGCAGTTCATCTTCTGGCAGCTCATCTTCTGGCGGTTCTTCAAGTGGTGGCAGCACCGCCGCATACAGGGCTAACACTAACTCTGTAAATGCAAATACATCCGCTACAGATTCTAACACAAAATCAGCAAAAGAATCTAAGAGTACAATTGATTTCGTAAAAATCAAGTTAGACAGACTTGCAAATACTTTTGAATATGCAGCAAACCAAATTACTGACTATGTATCTTCTGCCTTTAAAACTGCTGTGTTAAAGAAACAGATGAAGATTATTGATAAGCAGCTTACTGCAAATCAAGAAGCATATGATACTTATATGAAGAAAGCTAATTCTGTTGGACTTAGCGAAGAATATAAAAAGTTAGTAAAAAATGGTGCGCTTAAAATCGAGGATATTGATATTTCTACAGATTCCGGAAAGAAACTGTCAGAAAATATCAAAGACTTCCAGAGTTATTATGAGTCTGCCATCGAATGCAAAAATACAATTCAAGAATTAAATAATAAGCTGCTTGAATTATATGATACTCTGGCGAATATGCCGATTGAAAAAGCTGAGAAAGCAATCGACAAATTAAAATCTAAATATGAATCATTAGATAATGTGTATGGTGCTATTACTGGTGGTGGATCTACTCTTGGTCATTTACAGGATCAGATTAAAAAAGATAATCCGACACTTGCAAATGCTCAGAAAAATTTGGATAAGGCTACAACTGCCAGAAACAAAACAAAGTCAACACGTTCAAAAGCAAGCAAGAATTTAAAATCTGCAACAACTGATGCCGAAAAAACTGGCACAAATCTTATCAATGCGAATAAGAAACAGACCTCTTCTATCGCGAAAAAATTGAAAAAAGCTGCGAAATCTACAACAGATAAGGCGACATATAATACAATAGCACGTGCGATTCGTGAAGGAAAGTCAATTAGCACAAAAGGCTTAAAAGGCGAAGCACTGAAATACGCTAAATCATATAATAAATCTCTGAAACAGGGAAATACTATTGCATCTAAAGTGAAAGCTGGGAAAACAGTCAGTACGTCTGGTATGACAAGTACCTTGAAAGCTAAAGCCAAGAAATATAATACGGATGCAAAAGAAAAGAACGAAGCGCAGAAAGAATATGATAAAGCCAAAAAAGCAGACGAAAAGGCATTGAAAAAGCTGAATACTGCGCAAGATACTAAGAATAAAGCATATTCAGGTTCTACAAAAGAGCAACAGATTCTTGCTACTACAAATGGTAAGAAAGCTTATGTTTATCAAAATATGCTTCTTACACAGGAAACAAGAAACCTTAAAGAACAGAACAAACAGCGTCAGTCAGCCTTGAAACAGGTAAATAAAAATTATAATGATGCGCTGAAAAATTCTAATTCTGCCAATGCAAGTAAAAAATCAGCACAGAAGAAACTACTTTCCGACAAATCAGTTACTTCCAAATTGACTAAAAAGCAAAAAGCGGCACTCGAAGCCGGAAAGAAAGTAAGCACTACTGGTATCTCTGATCCTAAAGTTTTGAAAAAAATTGAGGCTTATAATAAAAAGGTCGCCAATGCGACTGATTTGAGTAAGAAGCTTAAAATTCAAGAGGACGCTTTGGCTGATGCTACAAAAGAAGCGGCTAATGCTGAAGCCGAATACGCACAATCAATCGTAGAGAATGCCAAAAAGAAACTTGATAATATCGCCGCTTACTATGATTCATTTATGTCTCAATGGGAAAACAGAAGTTCCATGATTGAAACATATATGGATAGAATGCAGACACAAGGGTATAAGCTGAGTACAAAATTCTATGAAGCACAGATCGAACAGGAACAATCTATTGTCGATAATCTCTCTGAGAAATATAAGGCAATGAAACGTAATTTTGAAGCTGCCGTACAGAATGGGGACATTACAAAAGGCACTCAAGAATATTACGAAATGAAAGATTCTGTTGACCAAGTGGCAAACAGCCTTGCCGAAGCTGAAAATAAAGTTTTTGAACTGCAAGCTTCTATTCGTGACCTCAAATGGGAACAGTTTGACCAATTACAGGATTCTATTAGCAGAATCACCAGTGAGTCAGATTTCATGATTGACCTTATGAGTCACAAAGATATGTTCGATGATGATGGTAAGATGACTGAACAGGGACTTGCCACTCTCGGATTACATGGTGTTAATTATAATACCTACATGGCACAAGCTGATAAGTATAAGGAAGAAATGCTGCGAATCAGCGAGGAACTTGCAAAAGATCCATATAACCAGAAACTCATTGACCGTAAAAATGAGCTGGTAGATGCACAGCAAAAATCTATTCTTTCTGCTGAGAATGAAAAAGATGCCATGAAGGATCTGATTAAAGATGGTATCGAAAATGAGTTAGATTCTCTTCAAGACTTGATTGACAAGTATCTTGACGCAATCCAGGCACAGAAAGACCTCTATGATTATCAGAAGAAAATTCGTGAGAAAACAGAGGAAATTGCTTCTCTTCAGAAGCAGCTTGCTTCATTACAGGGTGACAACTCAGAAGAAAATAAAGCTAAACTGCAAGAGTTAAAAGACAGTCTTAAAGATGCACAAGAGGACTTAGAAGATACACAGTATGAGAAATTTATTTCGGATCAGAAGGAATTACTTGATAATCTTAAAAATGAGTATGAAGAAATTCTTAATAAGCGACTGGATAATATTGATGGTCTGCTTTCTGATATGATCTCAGAAATAAACAGTAATGCATCTCAAATTTCAGATACACTGAGAACAGAAGCCGCAAGTGTTGGTTATGATCTGTCGTCTGAAATGCAGAATGTATGGAATGCTACAAATGACGTGAATGGCGTAATCGCCGCATATGATAGTAACTTCTCTTCCACTATGACTGGAGTTAGTTCTGCAATTGATGACATTTACAAGAGACAGCAAGAAATGATTAACGCCATTGATTCTATGGCTGGGAAATTAGTTCAAAAAGTACAGGAAGAAACGGAAGATCCTGTGACTGGTGAACTCGAAGAAGTAGAGCAAAAACCTGATAAAAATAAAGTTGCAGAAGGAAATCCTACACCAGATCCGCCAAAAGTCAGTGATAAGGATTCTATTAAGGACGCTGTGTTGGTTGATCCTGACGAACCAAAGAAGAAACCAAACAAAACAAAAACAGGTAACAATAAAGCTGAAGTAGGTGACAAGGTTACTTATGCTTCTGGTGTATATCATGCCGCTTCCGATGGGTCTGGAAGAACTGGTAATTATTACCTTGGTAAAAAGGTTAAGATTACTCGCATTAATAAAGGTTCTAAATATCCTTACTGTATTGATGCTTCAGATGGCACTGAACTTGGTTGGGTAAAACTTAGTCAGCTTAAAGGGTATGCTTCTGGATCAAAGAGTATTCCAAGTGACCAATATGGTTGGACTCAGGAACTTGGAACAGAGTCTCTTATCCGCAAAAGGGATGGTGCTATTGTCACGCCGTTTGAACGTGGTGACATGGTTCTTGATGCTGATGCGACAAAGAATCTCTGGGATATGATGAATGATCCATCTGGATTTATCAATGGAACTATTGACGATGGACTTTCCTCTCCTATTTCTTCAATGGGTGTAGGTTCTAACACTGTAAATAACTTCGATAATATTACATTCGATTTGCCTAATGTGGCGGACTCTAAGCAGTTTATGAATGAAATGATTAATGATAGAAAGTTTGAACAGTTAATAAGAACTATGACCGTTGATAGAATGTCAGGAAAAAGTTCTGTATCAAAATATAAATTTAGAAAGTAAGTTAATTGGAGCTATATGTTTTTAACATGTAGCTCCTTTTATATAAAAAGGTGAAATAATGCGAAAAAATGATGAATGGAAAATGCGAAAAATTCAGAATCAAGAAAAGCAAATTGCCACTTTAGAAGAAGAAATCAAAATATTAAAATCTCATATTTCCAAAGATGGCGCAACTGATCCTGATGAAGTCATTGATTTTAAACAGAAAATGAAATTGTGGAATGAGTTAATGGAAGAAACCAATAAACTTTCCGACGATTATCACGCATTGATTGATGAAATGAAGGAAATGCGAAAAATATCCATTAAGGCAATATATGGTGGAGGTCTTAGATATAAGATTGTCCGATTGCTTATGAAATAAAACAATATTAGGTGGTGAAATAATGAAAACAACAGATTTTGAATATGATGGAATGCTTGCAAGCGATTACGGTTTTATGGTCTGTTCTTTTGATGATGGTGGTACAGACACTATTGAATATGGTTCATCCATTAACTTTGATACTATATCAATGAGAAATGGAAAAAAATTTTCTCTTATAAACTCAGGCTATGATAATGCTGCTGATTTTACTTTTCAGATATGTAAAGATCCATCTGTATTCAATGATAGTGAAATGTATTTTACCATTGAAGAGCAACGAAAAGTATACAGATGGCTAAATAGAAACGACGGCTATCATGAATTGAAAATATTTACAGATGATTTTGGCGCAATTGTTTTTAATGGAAGTTTTAATATAAGTGCAATTACTTTAAACACAGAAGTTGTCGGATTTGAGTTATCTTTCCAGATGGAAGCTCCGTATGCAACACAAAATCGTAAAGTTATACGGAAAAAATTTAATAGACACGGTTCATTTACGTTTATAGATGAGTCAGATGATATTGGTTACATTTATCCACAATTACAGATTACCTGTAAAAGTGATGGAGATTTAAAAATCCATAACTCTGTAGAAGATCGAACAACTATTATTAAAAATTGTAAATCCGGAGAAATCATTACATTTGATGAAAACTTAAACATATACACTTCTCTCCCATCACACAAAATATACAACGATTTCAATTTTGTATTCTTTCGTGTTGCAAATACATACAAAAATAATAGAAATATAATTACTGTAAATTTTGCTTGTGATATTGTGCTTGAATATTATCCAATCGTGAAAGGGGTAGGACTTTAAATGAATGTGCATAAACTAAATTTTGATACCTCTGGTAATGTAGAGGATATAACTTTTGTTTTAGCGACAAAAAATGGTGATAAAATCAGTAATATTACTAACGTCACCGACATTGTTACAAAACATGCTATGAATAGTTATTCTGAATTTTCTTTCAATGCTCATAAGGAATTAAACAGAAATACTTTAAGATGTTGGAATGACATAAAAGATTTCAAGCTGATGTGGATTCCTGAGTGGGACATGTGGTTTGAGACATATGTAGAAATTGACGAAGAAAATGAAGATATAAAAAAGGTAACTGGCAAATCTTTAGGCGAAGCTGAATTATCTCAGATAATGCTTTATAATATTGAGATCAATACAGAAGCAGATATTTCCAGAGATGATTATAAAATCCCAACAACATTTTATAATCCAGATCATCCGGAGGCTTCATTAGTAAACAGACTTACTGAGAAAGCCCCGCATTACAGATTCGCCCACATTGATATAAGTCTGATGAATATTCAAAGGACTTTTACTTTTGATAAGAAGTCAATATATGATGCACTGAAAGAAGTCGCAGAAGAATTAAATTGTCTTTTTGTTTTTGGTTGTGGCAGCGATGCCAATGGAAAACCAGAAAGAACAATTTCTGTGTACGATCTTGAAGCCAACTGTAAAGACTGTGGACATAGAGATACCTTTGTAGATAAATGTCCAAAATGCGGAAGCACAAATGTAACAAATGGATATGGTGAATATACGAACGTATTCATTTCAAGGGATAACTTAGTAGAGGAAGTCACTTATACTACTGATGCTGATTCTGTGAAGAACTGTTTTAAACTTACTGCCGGAGATGATTTGATGACTGCTGCCATCCGTTCCTGTAATCCGAATGGTAGTGATTATATTTATTATTTCAGTGATGCGGTACGTTCAGATATGTCCGAACAATTACAGGAAAAATTATCTGCATATGACAAGTTATACGAAGAATATCAGAAAACACATAATTTCGATATAGATTCTTCTTTTGTAAATAACTACAATGCCATTGTCACAAAGTATATTAAATATGATGATTCTTTAAAAAAGATTGAATCTCCTATTACTGGCTATCCGAAATTGATGCGGACATATTTCGATACAATTGATATGGTTCAGTTCCTTAAAAATAAGCTGATGCCAAATATCACAAAGCCGGACAATAGTGCAAAATCTCAAGGTGAATATCTTATGGAAAATCTTCCATCAAGTGCCGCCACAACATCATTAAAGAATCTGTCTGTTTCAACTGCAAATAATATCATGATTTCTCTTGCACAATCTATTGTCAAGGGTTCTTTTAAAATTACAGTAACAGAAACGACTCTTTCAAATGATGTTTGGAGAGGAAAATTCAACCTTAAAAGTTATTCTGATGAAGATGATACTTACACTTCTTCTCCTGTTTCAATTGGTATCAATGAAAATTATGAAGAATATGTAAGACAGAGAATCGAAAAGATACTCAATAAGAGCGATGATAATTATTATGATATTGTAGGACTTTTCAAACAAGATTTAACTGTTTTCAAATCAGAACTTAAGAAATACTGCCTTGACAGCCTGAATACATTTCAGAAATGCTGCCAGTCCTGTATTGATATAATGGTGCAACAAGGGGTGGCTTCGGATTCTTCCACTGCTACTACTTCCAATGCTATTAATGCAAAGGCGATATACGACAGCTTATATGTCCCGTATTACAACAAGCTTAATGCCATTCAGGATGAAATCTTAGTTCGTGAAGATGAGGTATATACTGTTGAAGGAAAATACAACAACCAGAACGAATTAATACAGGATGGTGTGCAAATAGAAATTGAAAGAATCATAGGCGACGTTCAAGATACTTTGAATTTCCAAAAATTTATCGGAGATGAACTAAATAAAGAATTTTGTGCATTTCTCAGAATGGATGAATACTCAAATGACAATTACATCTCTGATGGTTTGGGCAATACAGAACTCTTTCAGAACGCATTTGATTTTATCAATGTTGCGACAAAAGAACTGTATAAATCTGCTACTTTGCAGCACTCTATCACTGGTACGTTAAAAAACTTCCTGAGAATGCGCGAATTTGCACCAATTGTAAACTCATTTAAAAACGGTAACTGGATCACAATACAGATTGACGACGAAATCTACCAATTAAGAATTATTGAGTATACTATTGATTTTGCTTCTTCTCAAAATATTGATGTTACATTTTCTGATGTTATTTCAGCGAAAGATATTGCATCTGATATAAAGAGTATCTTGGATCAAGCTTCTAATATGGCGACTTCATATGGAAGTATTGTGCGACAATCCGACATGAACTCGAATTTCTCAAAGAAAATGTCTGACATGATCTTAAAAGGTCTGGATATGACAAACACCAAGATTGTAAGCAGTGCCGATAATCAGGATATTACGTGGGATGAACATGGTTTATTATGCCGGGAATTTAATGATATCTTGAATGACTATAATCCATGCCAGTTAAAAATAATAAATCATGGTCTATATATAACAAATGACGGTTGGAAAACCGCCAAGGCTGGTGTAGGTCAGTTTTATTATTTTGATCCAAAAGATAAAGTATATAAAGAAGGCTACGGCATAATAGCTGATACCCTTGTAGGCAATCTTATCCTTTCATCACAAGTGGGAATCTACAATGAAGAAAAGTCTATTGAAATGGACAAAAACGGAATTATAGTAACCACCAACACATATAACAAAAATGTGTTCACCATTAAAAAAGAAATAACAGATGATGAAGGAAACATAACCTATGAACGCCAGCTTTATATAGACGATAACGGAAATATTGTTCTTGGTGGTGGAGCTTCTATCTCATGGGACAATGTAATTGGCACTGACAAAGATGGAAAATCCAATTCTATGAGTAAGTTATTCAAGACTTTGAATGACACACTTAATGAGAAATATAATTATCTTTTAAACCAGGATGATAAAAAGGCTGAAACATGGTATCAATCCGGCGATCCTTCTGTAGACTGGACTACTGATGAGTTAAAAGCCAGACATAAGGGAGATCTTTGGTATAACACAAATGACCAGAAAACATATATTTTCACTGGAGAATCATGGGAGCTTACCAAGACTACGCCGCCAGATGATGTCTTTGATAAGATTGACGGTAAAGCACAGATTTTTGTTACACAGCCGAAGTCGCCTTATGCAGTAGGTGACTTGTGGTTCAATAGTGCCACATCTGATATTATGACTTGTGTAAAAGCAAGAAATACTATAGGTGAGTTTGATTCTACTGAATGGGAAAAGAGAAATAAATATACAGATGATTCAACTCTTACTGACTTTATCAATAATACCTATACTACTGACATTGGAAACATCCAAAATCAGATTGATGGTAAGATTGAGACATTCAGACAGGAAACAGATCCATCAAAAGACTGGACAACCGCAGAGGACAAAAAGAAACATATAGGTGATTTGTGGTATAATACCGCCACCAATGAAACATTTATGTACAATGGAGCTGGTTGGAGTTCGGTTGCTGGCACTGTTCCGGATGAAGTATGGGGCAAAATTGATAGTAAATGCCAGATATTTACCGCACAGCCTAAACCGCCATACAACAAGGGTGATCTTTGGTTTGTTGGCAGTTCCGGAGATATTCTCACTTGTACTACTGCAAGAAAAGACGGTGAGTCATACGTCGAAACAGACTGGACAAAACAGAATAAATATACTGATGATACTACTGCCAATACTATAAAAAATAGTATTTTGAAGAGTACCTATATTGATAGCCAATGGGTAATCGCCCCAAATATCAAAGGCGGTCAGCTTCTTATTTCAAATAAAAGTGGCACAATTTCCGCACAAATTACAAGTGAAGGTAAACTCATCGCAAAGGAAGGTGAGTTTTCCGGAAAGATTGTTTCGACTTCTGGTGAAATCGGCGGATTTAATATTGATAATTATTCTCTTTGGTCGGGACAGAATGCACTTGGTGGCTCTGGTGTATATATTTCTCCTAAATACGGAATAAGCTGCAATAGTTCTTTCCAGGTTACTGCTAGTGGTTCTTTGACTGCGACTGATGCTGATATTACAGGCAACATTACTGCAACTTCTATATATGCAAAAGATAATTATAACATATATGTTGACGGTAAGAGCAAAGCTTCAAAAGTAATATGGTGTGATACGAATGAATATGAATGGAATCCAAATGCGGGATATGCTGATTTATATATGGGACATGACGGAAAGGCATGGACGCAATATATAGATCTTACAACAAGTAACTTGAAATTTGTTAGAAGAGCTATTCTTGCTTCACAATACGTTACTGCATCTCGACAGCAGAACCGTTCATCTGTAAATTGTGTCACGACTCAAGATACAACATATGTCGAAATAACTACTACAATGAACGATACTCCTGCTTCTATAAGACTTCAGATTGCAGCAGATAGTGGATTGTGCCTTATTCCAGGCGATGTAAACGATAGCACATTAGCTTACGATGAAGCAATTAAACTTGGAACAAAAAGCCATAAATGGATGCAAGTTTGGACTAAAAATCTATATGCAAACGGTGATACAGTTAGATTCTCTGGAATACCCGCGAAATCTTCAAATAGATACCTTGTTATTGATAGCAGTGGAAATGTTGGATATAGAGATGGTAGTGGTGGTGGTGGCAGTGAATTATCTCAAGAATATGCTGCTGGCACTGGTATCAAAATTGTAAACAGCAAGATTAGTTTGACCGGGACTACTAAAGACAACAATAGATATGTCAAAAACCCTATTGATGGAACACTTCATATGTCCAATGGTTGCGGATGGGATCTTGTTAATAGAGATAATAAAGAAGTTACAGGAATTTACTGTAATGGTAGTAATCAAGTGATAATAAGTGAAAAAGATTATGCTACCATATTACGTGGCTCATCTATACAATTAGGAAATAGTAATACGATTGTCAGTATTCCATATCTACCAAATTACACTTCTACATCAAAGTATCTCGTAGCTGATGATAATGGGAATATTGGGTGGAGAAATGTAAGCAGTGGAAGTTCTATTACTGGTGCAAAGGTTACATTAACACAAACACTTAATGCGTGGGAAGATGCTACTGCTAAAGCAAAGCTCAATGGTACAACTATACAATTTGAATTTGGTATTCCTAAAGGGGAAAAAGGTGATCCAGGAGATGCATCAAATGGTGGAGATGTAAATTCTCATTTGTTTATGAAAAATATGAATGGATATAAATGTTATTCAACAGGTGGTGCGGCTGTAGCTGGAATGTATTGTAATAGTTCTAATGTAATGTTTTTATGTGATAACAGTTATGATACAATTTTAAGAGGTAGTTCTTGCAGATTAAAAAGCACCAGTGGATCGGCAATAACATCAGATATTCGACAAAAAAAGGATTTTAAATCTCTTTCACTGTATGAAGATTTTTATATGGATATTGACACTGTTGCTTATAAGTACAAAAATGGAAAATCAGGAAGATATCATGTAGGTGTAAAAGCCCAGCAGATTTTAGAGGCTTTAAATAATAACCATTTATCATCTATGGATTTTGGTGGATATATTGAATATAAAGTTGAAAAAGATGAGTATGAAGGCGAAAAATTTGTTCCAGATTATGATATAGAATGTGGAATTATTTATAACGAATTTATTGCTTTAAATACTCATATGACGCAAAAAGCACATCGTCGCATTGATGAACTTGAAAGTGAAATCAAGAAACTGAAACAAATAATTAATTCATTACAGGGAGTCGCGTAGAACGTGGCTCTCTTTTATCATAGAAAGGGAACATTATGAAGTATAAGAATATTGAAGTTGTAAGCATTGTAAATTTTTTAAATAGTATTTCTGAAAAGAAACTTCCACAAAAAATCAGCTATGCAATTATGCGTAACACAAGTAATTTCCAGAAAGAATGTAATTACTACGAACAGGCATTGAAAAAAATATTAGAAAGCTATAAGGATTTCTTTGTAAAAAAATCGGACGATGAATTAGTGATGACTTCTATTGGTGTACCGTTAGTAGATAATAAACACATGAAAGAATATACGGAAGAAATCCAGGAACTTCTTGACATTGAAGTTGAAATACAAATTTACAAAATTGATAGTAAAGATTTCGACTATGAAGATCCTAACGGAAAATATGATGTATTAACAGTCAAAGAATTATTACAGTTGACTAATTTATTCTGTAAGGAAGATAAACAAAATAATGACTCAGAGGGAATATCAGAAAAAGATACAGATTGAACGGCATAAAAATCAGCAAGCGAAAATGCGACAAAACATACGCAACATTCGCAGCAAACGTAAAAAGCCACACAAACTGAATCTGTCATACTCCAAGTTCGTTTTACTTGGAATGATTATTATGTGTTTTCAAATTGTACTCTTCTGTGAGTATGCAATTATTACATTGGCAGATGCAAGTGCCATGTATGCACTTATTGGAATCCCTGTCGCTTTAGCCCCGATTATTTGGGGATATTATAGCAAATCAAAAGCTGAAAATACTTCCGGTGGCATTGTTTATGATATGGCAATGCGAAACGTAGAAGATAATTCAGAAGAAGATTCTGATGGTGCAGTTGGATAAAAGGAGATTTTTATTATGAATATTTTAGATGGAATTAAAAATTTTTTAAATCTGATAAATGACAACTGGACTTCTATTATTGTAATCATAGGTCTATGTGTAGTTATTAAAAATAAAGCCAGTGATTATTTTAAGAAATCAGATGATGAAAAAATTGCAATTGCAAAGGATCAATTGAAAAATATCATTCTGCAAAAAATCACAGAGGCGGAAAAAGATTATGCAGAATGGTCTAAGGCTGGAAGTATTAAGCGTTCACAGGTAATTGAAGAAATTTACAAAGAATATCCTGTTTTACAGAAAGTTGTCAACCAGGAAGAACTTGTAAAATATATTGATGAACTGATTGATTCTGCATTACCAGAGTTGCGTAAAATCTGGGAACAGAGTAATATTACTACTTCTACAACTGAAACAGTAACAAAATAATTGATTAATAAATGGGTAGTGCTTTTGATGCACTGCCCTATTTTTGAATAGGAGGTATTTTTATGTCTGTTATTCTTACAGCTACTCAAAAAGAAGTAATCAGAAAGATTATTTATGCAGTAGAAACGGGTGGTCAAGTATACGGGAATGTTCGTTATGATGATTTCACAGAAGCTTATGCAAACTCTTCTATTGAACATGCAATTACCATTGGCGGTGGTGCTTGGTATGCAACGGAAGCTCAACGGTTATTAAAACTGATCCGTACTAAAAATCCTACAGTATTCAAAAAATTAGATACTGCCGGAATAGGTATTGACCTTGATACAAAAAATTGGGCTACATATAAAGTTCAAAAAGGATCAGATAAGGCAAAATGTATTCAAAAAATCATTGGTTCTGCAACAGGTATAAAATGCCAGGATTTATTGATTGATGAACAAATGCAAGCATATGTAGATGAAGTTTCTGCATTGGGTGTTACAGATATACAGGCACTTTTGATGTGTGCAAATTTCAGACATCAGGGCGGTTTATCTGCAGTCAAACGTATTCTTGCAAAGACACAAAAGCCATATACGTTAAACAATGTTTATAAGGCATGTCAATCCGACACTGGAAATCAGGTGGGAGCTTATAAATTACGACAGAAAATGGTTTATGAGTCTCTAAAAAAATATATTACAGATAAAGGAAATAATACTAATATGATAGCAAAAGCAATCAACGCCGTTATTAATATTGCTTTAGCAGAGGTTGGTTATTTAGAAAAAGCAACAAATGCAAATCTTGATGACAAAACTGCAAATGCTGGAAGTAATAATTATACTAAATATTGGCGCGACATTTATCCAGCATATCAGGGACAGCCTTGGTGTGCTTGTTTTGTTACTTGGGTGTTTGTTATAGCATTCGGAAAAGCTATGGCTCAAAAATTGCTTAAACATTATCCATATGTATATTGCCCTACTATGGCAGATTTATTTACTTTAAATGCAAATCCAAAAGTGGGCGACATTGTAATTTTTAAACATAATGGTGTTTTCACACATACTGGAATTGTAATAAAAGTTTCCGGAGATCAATTCTGGACAGTCGAAGGAAATACAAGCGGTGGATCAACTATTATTGCAAATGGTGGTGCAGTATGTAAGAAAACATATTTCAATAGCAACTTACCAGGAACAAAATTTATTACTCCTGATTATTCTAAGGTGCAAGAAATAAAAAGTGAAGGAAATGATGCACCAAGTATTTCTGCTTCAAGTATATTAAAAATTGGTAGTAATGGTTCTGCAGTAAAAACATTACAAAAGAATCTGAATACCTTAATTAAAGCTAAATTAACTGTTGATGGTGAATTTGGCACTGCCACATACAATGCTGTTATCAAATTTCAGACGAAATATAAACTGACTGCAGATGGGATTGTTGGCGAAAATACTCGGAAGAAAATTAACGCATTGCTCAAAAAGAAGAGCAATTCCACTACTGTTAATTCAACTAAAAGTGTTGTAGGAGAAGTTACAGCAAATGAATTAAATGTACGTTCATGGTATGGAATAGATTCTTCCACAGGTAAAAAATACCCTACTATTGTTTCTTACCCGAAATTAAAAAAGACAAATCGTGTAAGCATTCTTGCTACATATAAGGTCAACGGTGAAACATGGTATAAAATTGCCATCAATAATGCTGCCACAAAGAATAAAGATGTAATTGGCTTTGTTTGTGGAAAATGCGCTGATGGAACATATGTGAAAATAGTATAACGTAGTTTGGGAGATACACTCTCCCACTACGGAAAAGAGGAAACATAAATGTTAGATTATTTAGAATATTTGAATGTTCCAACCAAAGTTACACTTGCTATGGTGGTTGTATTTTTTTGTGTGCAACTTATTGGCGGTTTTCTTGATATGAAGGGAAAAGTTGTCCCAGAGTATCTGAATTTAAAAGCATATTTTGTGCGTAAGAAAAAGGAACATGAAGTTTTACATCAAATGCCAGCAGCATTAGAAAATGTAAAACAAACCTTAGATAATTTCAATCAACATTACAGTTCTGATAATATCAGTCGTCGTGATAAATGGATTGAAAATGTAAATAAATGTCTTGAAAATAATGATAAATGCATCAAAGAATTAAGTCAGAAACTTGATAAAAACAACGAAGATACTCTTACTCTTCTTATAGAAAGTAAGCGAAGTACAATCATTTCGTTCGCATCAAAAGTAATTGATCGTAATAGTCAAGTAACCAAGGAACAGTTTAATCGCATCTTTCGTTTGTATAAAGAATATGAAGATATAATTTCAGAAAACAATTTAACAAATGGAGAAGTTGATATTGCATATCGCATTATTACTGAGTCATATGAGGAACATATGCGAGATCATACTTTTGTTGAAGATGTTCTCGGATATAATGCGTGAAAATAATAAGGGCAATAATATATAACTCTTCTATACGTGTTGCCCTTATAGCAAAATATTACAAAAGGAATTTGTACAATAATGAAAGAAAATATAGGAAAATGTTATAAATTTGAAACGAATTGTATTGAAGAATACTCAAAAATAATCGGAGTAACAAATGGATATTACGATGTAGAGATTTATTCTATGGGCGGACTGTCTATTTTCAAAGCTAAGCGCATGGAATATTTCCTAGATAAATTCTGGGAAGGTACGCATTTTGAAGAAATATCAAATGATGTTTATTAAGATATTGCACATATTTTTAATAATGTAAAAATCGGCAAATACGATTTTGCATAACTCACAATACTGTATTAAAGGAGGCTGAATATGGACATTTTTATTACAGTAGATAAGCAAAAAATGCGATGTGATAATTACATCAGAAATTTTGTGGCTGGTACACAAGAGTTTATTTTATTCAATTTTTTGCTTACAGAAGAATGGGACGATTTAGTTGTATATGCACAATTTAATCAAGGGGCTAATTCATATAATGTGTATTTAGACTCTGATAATAGAGCTTATCTTCCTCCAGAAATAGGCGAAGGCATTTGTAGCTTAGTTCTAAGAGGAACAAAAGGAAATACTGTTGCTGTAACTGAACCATTAGAGTTAAAAATAGCACAAAATCCCATTAAAGGCGGGCTTTCTTCTACTGGTGTTACACTTACTCTCTATGAACAACTTGTAAATAAAGTAGACGGTTTATTACAAGATGACAGCCTTATTGTAAATACTACTGAAAAGGTTCTCCAGGAATATTTAGATGATGGAAAATTTGCTGCTATGGCTTTAGGTGATTATTCTATAGACGTAAAAAAGCTTTCACATGATGCTATTGCTACAAATGAAGAAATCAAAGAGTTTCTTTCAGTAAGTTAATGGAGGATGTTATGTATATTATTATTATGGATAGCGATAAGCAATTAATACCAACAATTCGGCAAGCCATTTATCGTGGTGAAAATATGATGGATGATGTGAAATTTCTATTGCCGTTGACATACAAAAAGTTCGATCTTTCTGAGTTTACTGTTGTTTTACAGTATATACAAAACAACAAAATTGTACATGAAGAAACATTAACAATGGACAATCCACCTCTCAGAAATGATAGATTATCATTTTCTTTGCAATTAAATTCTATTTTTACTAAGAAAGAAGGAAAACTCAAAATCCAACTTCGTGTTACAAAAATAGATACTGAAGCATCTGTGCAATATATTTTAAAAACTTCCGATTGTTGTATTGATATATTACCGTCTTACTATTATGAAACAGGGGACGAATCGGAGGCTGAAATTGGCTCTAAACTGGAAGAAATAGGATCTAAACTTGAAGTAATGGATTCTGTCCTTGCTACAAAAGCAGATAATATTTCTCTTGATTCAGAAAGCGGAGAAATTGTTTTATCATCTTCTGGTTCAAAGATTGGAGATTCCATTTCTGCAAAGGATCTTGGAGATACTATTGTAGAACATACAACTGACGGACTTGTAAACATATTGATTTAATGGAGGTAATCATATGGCTTTAACAAGGGCTAAATTTGGGTATCTGACCTATAATGATATGGTTGCCAAAATCGCAGATAAAAAATTAGACGAATATGATATCTGTTACACCAAAGATACCCACGAATGCTATATCATTTCGGAAGATAAAATACCTATTGCTATTAAAAGTAAAGTAAGCACCTACTCTTCTATTAATGATGCAGAAAAAGATTTAAACTCTTCCACTTCTGCATATGAAGGGCAAATTGTTGCCATTAAATATAACGACAGATTCAGGGCGTATATGGTAGAGAAAAACAATAGTACTTTTATTGTAACTCCACTTGATATCGCCCGTGATGCGATTGATTATGATACTTTAGGAAACAGACCTATTGTAAATATAAGAGGTACTACCGAATCTCCTATTGCTATTAGTGAATTGAACTGTGGAATTTATCGTGTTTCTGGACAATACACTATCTCTCCATTCGATAAGAATATCAACTTAGCAATGAAGGATGTTTTGTTTATCACTGATGGGAATGGCAATATCCAAAAAATAAGCGGTAAATCTATTATAAATTATAATGTAATAAATGGCAAAATAAAGGAAGATGTTTTTGCCACTCAGGGTTATGTTGATTCAAAATTGATTACGGCAACATATGAAGATATAGCAAATCTTTTTTAATTTTTTGTTTGGTCGGGTATGTCCCGGCTATTTTTATAAGGAGAAATAGTTTATGACAGACTTTACAAAAACTATTTTTATTTCACTTGACAATATCTCTGCCTATGACACTTTAATTAAAAAGTTCATAGCAAACCAAATAGATACTGCAGACGCAAAAAACCTTAAAAGTATTTCAATAGATGCTGACACACATAAGATTTATTTTTATCGTGTGGATGATCCCAGTGTTGATGGTGTGACACCAGCATACACCATTGATCTTTCTGGTTATGACGATGCCATTGACAATCTGAACACATTAATTAATGGGATTAACACCAAAATTGGCACTGTTCCAGACAATAAAACAGTAATTTCATTTATCAATGAAGTACTTAAGAAGGTAACTGCAAATGAATCTGCGATATCAGATATAAATAATGAAACAACAGGTATTTATAAGAGGGCAAAAAATTATACTGACTCTCTTGTTGGAACTATTCCTCTTGTAAAAGATGATAGCGGAGAGGCTGTTCCTGCTGCCAGTACGGTTGTTGATTATGTAAAAAATGAAATTTCATCTGTAAAAGCTGACGGAGCTTCACGGCAAGAAAAACTTGACACGCTTATTGGTGAAGATGCTTCTAAATCAGTAAGAAAGATTGCAAACGAAGAACTCGTTGCGCAATTACTTACTGGAAAAGCAGATGCAGATTTTAAGACGTTAAAAGAACTTGCCGCATGGTTAGAAGATCATCCAGAAGAAGTTTCTGCAATAAATCTATCTATCAAAAATCTTCAAAATCTCATTGGTTCAATTCCTACTGATGACGGTTCTGAAAGCATTGTAAAGTATATACAAAAACTTGTAAAATCTGAAGAAAATCGTGCAACTGGTGTTGAAACAGGGATTGACTCTCGCCTCAAAAATGTAGAAACATCATTAGGTAATAGTGATTCTATAAATGAAAGAATCTCGGAAGCTATTAATGCATTAGACTACACATATGATGGGATTGCTACTGATATTGTAGTTGGAGTTTCACAGGTAGATGGAGTAATTTCTGTTGAAAAGGCAGACTTGGTATTTGCAACAGAAAATCAAATTAAAGAATTATTTTCAAGCTGATTCTTAAACACGGTTTCTACCGTGTTGTTTTATTTTGCATTTTTATAGGTGAGGTGACGAAATATGTTAGATTCAGTGTTTATTTCACTGGATAATCTGCGATTATTTGGTTCGCTGATTAAATCCAGTTTGGATGAAAAGCTGAGTACGAAGGACATTTCTGAGTGGGCTTTACAGAAGTCTAAGCCGGATTATGATGCATCTGAAATTTTTATGGTTGGTAATCCGTCATCTCTACAGACAAGATCAAAGTATATTGTTGATTCTATTAACGAAATCTATAACGGTTCAGCGTATTACTTTGATATTGACGAAAATAGTGTATTGATTCCGGCTATCGGTAAAACAATCGCTATGGATGAAGATGGCGTTATTTCTATCGTGTAATTGGAGGTAAAAATGCCAGATTTTATAAAAGGAATAAGAACTTCCAAAGGAGATAAAAAATACGATTATGAATCTTTGGGGAATATTCCCACAATCAATGGCATTCCGATTGTTGGAAATCAAACAACGGAAACGTTAAACATTGGACTGCCAGATTCAGATACGGTTAAAGCATCTATCGAAGAATGGCTTAAAGCCAATCCAGATGCCACAACAACTGTCCAAAATGGAAGTATATCAAAAGACAAACTAGCGTCTGATTTATTAGCAACTTCAGACGAAATTGCAACATTTTTAAATATTTAATAGAAAGTAAAACAAGGAGGAATTTGTTTATGGCTACGAATGTAAAAGATAAGTTGGTTACAGTAGGTGGACTGAAAACAGCTTATGATGCCCTGAATAAATCAATAGGTAACGCTAAAATGGACGTAAGTGTTTACGATCCACAAGGAAAGCACACCGATGTTTTTAAATATGCAGCCGATATTTCTGCTGCTCAATCCAATGTTGTTCAGAGTAATGTTGATTCTATGAAAACAACTGTTGGTAATATTAACACTGCTTTGACTGCAGCGCAGGCAGAAATTCTTGAAGCTCATTCATTCTCTGACAACGGGGCTACATATAAATATGATACACTTGCAAGTGCTATTGCTGGTGTTGCGTCTGTTGCCAGAGCTTATACCAATACTGCTCTTACGCTTCATAAGGCATTTACTATTGAAGTAGTTGATAGTATAAATTTTGAACAGCCAGGAACAGAGTTCACATTTTATCTTGTGCCTAACGAAAGTGGAACTGGATTTGATAAATTTTGGTGGATAACTGATGCTAACACCGGACGACAGATGTGGGATTCTTTCGGTTCTGCAACAACAATGGTTGTCAATGAACTTCCCAGTGTTGGTGCATCAAGCGTTGATTATATTCTCAATACTGGATCTGGATATGTTTATTATAAATGGATTAGTGGCAAATGGGAAATCATAGCAGGCTCAATGGCTGAAGTTGCTGATACTCTTCCAGAAAAAGGTAATGAACTTACAGATTATTATGTTAAGAATGAATCTGGAGCATATGTTCATTATCGTTGGATGAAGGGTTCTGACGGAGAACATAAATTTGTCGCTGTTGGTAGTGATTCATATACAAAAGAACAGATTGATGAAAAAATTAAAAATATAGTCAATTTGAATAATGATCTTTCTCAAATGAAAGTTAATATTTCTGCCAATGCTACAAATATAACATCTTTAAATGCAATGTTTGACAGGCTTCAGGCACAAGTAGATGGAATTGACACAGAGGGTAAATCATATAATGCAACATTGACTTCGGAAGGTGACACTTATACATTCTCACTTATCGAAACCGAAGGTGGAGAAGAAACAGTTGTTTCACAATTTGTTCTTCCGGCTACTGGTGGTGGCGGTTCTAATCCTACAACTACACTTACAGTAGAAAAAATCACACAATCACCACTTATTATTACAACTAATGATACCCCTATATTAGAAATCGACTATTCTTCTATTGATAACGATGGAGCAGAAGTTGATGGCAGCTATGTTCTTAAAATGGGTTCAAACACAGTTATGAGTGGAAACCTTGTACAAGGAAGAAACAAATTTGATATTAGTGAATACTGCGCTGTTGGTACACAAAAATTCACTCTTACAGTAACCGATGATGGCGGAAGTGTTGCAGTAAAGACATGGACTGTTCAGATAGTAGATATTCGTATTGAATCCGCATATAACGATAGATATACCAATCTTATCGGAAGAGACGTATCTTTTACCTATACACCTTATGGATCAATCAGTAAAGTTGTTCATTTTAAACTTGATGGCGTAGAGCTTGAAAGTGTAACAACATCTGCTAGTGGAACATTACAAAGTTATACAATCCCGGCACAAACTCATGGTTCTCATTTACTGGAAACTTGGATTACTGCCAATGTAAGCGGAATGCCAGTTGAAACAGCTCATATTTATAAGGATATTATTTGGTATGACGAATCACAGACTAAACCTGTTATTGGTTGTATATATCGTAACGATTTTTATGGTGAGGTTGCTGCGAAACAATATGACACCACTATCATCACTTACAATGTATATGATCCAACAACTTCTAGTCCAAAAGTAATACTCAAGGATAATGATAAAACTGTAAGTGAAAATACACTTTCTGATAATCAGAATGCATGGAATTACAAGACGGACGAAATTGGAAAACACACTCTTCAAATTATTTGTGGAACTATTGTGTTTACATCCGATGGGAAAATTGATGAAAGTCATAGCCGCTATTCTTCTGTCACAATTATCGTGAATGTTACAGAGCTTGGTATTGATGTAAGTCCTGTAAGTGGAAATCTTGAAGTTGACTTTAACCCAACAGGTATTACAAATACAAGTGCAAATAGATTATGGTCAAATGGAAAATATCATATGACTGTATCTGATAATTTCGACTGGTCTAACGGTGGATATAAAACAGAAGTTGTTGAAACAAAAGATAGCAGCGGAAACGTTACAGACCGTAGATATCGAGACTACTTTTGTATTAAAGCAGGGACTCGCGCTTATCTTGATTATAATTTCTTTGGTGGTGGGCTTAGTGCGAACCCATCTTTACTCGGTGCTGAAATGAAGATTATCTTTATGACAGAAAACGTGCAAGATGCTGAAGCAGTATGGCTTACAAACGTTGAAACCACAACTTCAGAAGTAGACGGAAAGAATGTCACAACAGAAGTCGGTATTCAAATGAATGTCCATAACGGATGGCTCAAAACAAACAATGCTTTATCTGGTGGAGAAACTGAAGGCGGAGTTGCTGCAACCAACACATATCTGCATATGCCATACAGTGAAGAAGATGTTATTGAAATGGACATCAATATTGACACCATTGATAGAGATGCTTCTGGTGCGAATGCATTCGTAATGGGATATGAAGATGGTGTTCCGGCAAAAGCGTTTGTGTATAATTCAACTGACAGATTATACCAGTACACTCCAAAACCGTTTGAAATTGGTTCTGATTATTGCGATGTTAGAATTTATAGAATGAAAATTTACAGTACATCACTTTCTACAGAAGATGTAATGCGTAACTTCATTGCAGACTCTATGGATTCAGATACAATGCTTGAAAGATATCATAGAAATTCAATTTATTATAATAATCAGACAGGAGAATTTACTCCTTATTCAAGTGAAGGTGTATTGTCACCTGAAAGATTAGCTGAAGCGTGTCCGAATATAAAAGTGTTAAAACTTGACTGCCCTATTTTTACAAAGAATAAAAAGACATTTGTTAGGGGTTCTTCTCTTGAATGTATTCATAAAGCCGGAGATCCACTTTTGGATAACTGGAAATTCTTTAATGGATATCATAGTGGTCAGGGTACTACTTCTGATAATTATGGTAACTCTGGTAGAAATGTAGATTTTGTATTCAGTGCCGATGGCAAACATAAGGTGTCTGATAAGGTGGCTATTGAAGATGGATATGTTTCATACTTAACTCTTGGATATAATTCTGAAAGTGCTGTTACATATCATTGTCAAGATGGAACTGACATCAACGATCAATGCAGGGTTACATTAACACGTACATCGTTCCCGACAAATTATATGAACTTTAAGGTTAATATTGCTTCTTCTGATAATGCAAACAATGCTCTGCTTCAGAAGAGATATAATGACTTTCTTCCATATATTTGTCCGGCAAAGAAAAGAGATTCACGTTTAAAAAACAGCATGGAATTTGTACCTGCCATTCTTTTCATCCGTGAAAATAGTGAAGAAGAATCTCACTTAGAGTTTTCAGATACAAATTGGCATTTTTACGCTATTGGAAACCTTGGTGATTCTAAAAAGACAGACTATACTCGCGCATACGATCCAAAAGATATGAATGAGTTCACTATTGAAATTTCCGATAATACAAAGAATAATGCTACATTCCAGTCAGGTGTTTATCTGGATTCAAAAGGAAAACGTGTTGTAGAATCTATTGATGATACAGATACTCATACATACATTTACCCTATCACAAATGATGAATGGAATGCAAATAATAAACGTTACAATACATTGTATAATGAAGCGTTTGATGGAGATCATTCATTTGAACCTCGTTATGCTTGTTGTGGCGATCACAGAGATGGAAAACTTGTCAACGAAACTCATAACGGCGCAGATGCAGAACAGCTTAAGAAAAATGAGGGTGTATGGCGTGCGTTTTATAGATGGATTGTCACTTCAACTAATAAGCAATTCGTAGATGAGCTTGAAGAATGGGTTGTTGGTGATGCAGTTAAATTCTTCTATGCGTACACACATCAATTCACGATGATGGATAATAGAGCGAAAAATACATTTTGGCATTTTGCAAAAACAGGTACTTATCGTAAGGTATCTCGCCCAGTCAAAGAACTTCTTCATGTTTACTGTGAAGCAGTTGGTGACAATGAGACAGAGTTTACTGCAACAAAAGATACATCTATCAATACTGGAAAAACATATTACACTCAATATGCTTTTGACCTTTGGGATTATGATAATGATACCGCACTTGGAATCAACAATAACGGTGAGTTAATTTTCCCTTACGGAAAAGAGGATTCAGATTATAATACCGACGGTGTTGCTTCAAGTGGATATGTATTTAACGGTGCTGAGTCAACATTCTGGTGCAGACTTCGTGATCTTTGTGCCACTTCAATCAAAACAGTTTATAATTCTGTTTCTTCTAAATGTTGGGATGCAGAAAATTTAATTTCTGAATTTGATGCTTGGCAAGATATGTACCCAGAAGAGGTTTGGCGTTTGGATATTCGTAGAAAATATCTGAGAACCTTTACCGGAGAAATTGTTGATAATTCAATCCCTAAAAAAGATATTTCATATCTCCGTGACATGATGCAAGGAAGAAAGAAATACCAACGTAGACAATGGGTTCGTGACCAAGAAGTGTATTTTGCAACCAAAGAACTTAGTTCTTCTGTGACTGGTAGTGATTATATTTTATTTAGATGTAATACTCCTGTTGGTGATAATATAGCTGTTAAGCCTGATTACACTCTTAGAATTACACCGTATTCTGATATGTATGTATCAGTTATGTTTGGTAACGGTGACGTTCATCAAGAACGTGCAAAAGGTGGTCAAGAGTATGTGATTGAATGTCCGTTAGATAGAATGGATGATACTCAGGTCGTTATCTACGGTGCAAGCAGAATTGCCGCACTCAATGATATATCAGCTTGTTACATTCATGCAAATAACTTCTCAATGGCAACAAAATTGAGAAAACTTGTTATTGGTAATCCAACTGAAGGATATAACAATTCATTCCTCACAACCTTAAACCTTGGTAATAATGCTTTACTGGAAGAACTTGATTTGAGAAATTGTGGAGCTTTGAGTGGTTCACTTGATCTCTCACCATGTACAAATCTTCTTAAATTGTATGCTGAAGGAACATCCATTTCAGGTGTTACTTTTGCTACAAACGGTAAAATTCGTATCGCTCATTTGCCAGATTCAATTAATACACTTATTATGCGTAACCTTAATGATTTGGATGACTTTTCTGCAACTCTTAGTCGTTTGGAATCTCTGACTTTACAGGGTGGAAAAATTAACAGTTATGAATTGATTCAGAAGGTCATTGATACATTACAGGTATTGTATTTATATGATGTAAATTGGAACGTAAGCACTACTGCCGTTCTGAATGCAATGGCTAAACTCTTCTTCTCTCTTGTGACAGGATATGTATATATCAGTGGTTCATCAAGACAGAGTGAATTAGACACATATGCTTCAAAATGGTCTGATCTTACTGTTGAGTATAATAAAGAGGCTTTTGTAGTTCAGTTTCCACTTACATGTTACAACGATGATAAATCAACCGTAGTATTTACAAAATACTGTGACCAAGGTGGTCTGATTGATATTTCTGATATTCCGACACCTACAAAAGAGCCAGATGCTCAGTATATTTATACTTTTGACCATTGGGTGTTCGAGGACGGAAGCGAAGTCAATTTCGACACATATCGTGTGATAGGGAATATAAATATTTATGCTCACTATACAACAGAAACAAGAACATATACAGTAAAATGGATTTCATATGCCAATACTGTTGTAGATTCACAGCAAGTTAAATACGGTTCAAGTGCTGTTTTTAATGGTACTGAGCCGACAAGAACTGATGGTGAGTCAAGTTTTATCTTCTATCTTTTTGATGGTTGGGATAAAAATACTGGATATATTACCGGAGATACTGTTGTAAACGCCAAATGGCAAGTCTCAAACGGACTTCCGCCAGAAGGAACAAAACCAAAAGATATGACAGCGGTACAGCTCTATGCTGTTTGCCAGGCTGGTCTTGCTGCTTCATATTTCGATACGAAAGATTACATTGAAGTGACAATGGGACACGATGTTGATTATGAGAATGTTAAATCTGTTGTGTTGGCTGAAAATCTGAAACTCAATGGTTCTAATTATCTTGATACAAAAATCAAACTCTTCGATGAAGATAAAGATTGGACTATTATGATTGATTACAGTTTCGATGATCCAAAAACAAACGAAACACTTCTCTCCTGCTATAACATGGATGGTAACGATGGTGTTGAAATAATTTATAATGGTGGTGCGAAACCTCGTTTCGGTGCAACAACTCATGGTGAATGCATGGGTATTGGAACATTCCGTAATGTTATGGTTCTTCGCCATGCAAAAGGAGATAATCTTATTCGTGCATATGCATTTGAGCCTTCAAAATCCACTGGAACGGATGCGGAGCAGCTTGTTGGATTGTACTCTGCTGATTACGGATATGCCTTTATACCTCGTCAGATAAAAACAAAAACAGATGCAACAATTATTCTTGGTGCAAGAAAAGATTATACAGATGGATCTTTTATAAATAATGCAAAAGCTACAATTTATAAAGCTAAATTGTGGTATGCAGATTTAGGCGAAGATGAATGCTATAAGCTCGTTTCTTGGACACATGAAACCCACAAATTCGAGTATTATGGTAATAAAATTTATCGTTTGTCTACTGGTGGATATGCAAATGCTTCGTTTATAATGAAAGATTTGCTTGAAAGACGATACCAAATGAATAAAACAAATGATAATACTGGTGGATGGGACACTTGTATTATGAGAACATTCTTGAATAATAAGTTCTATAAAGGACTCCCAGATTTATTCAGAAGATTGCTCAAACAAGTACGTGTTAAAGCATCTGCCGGAAACCAGAGTTATGAAATCACCACAAGTAATGACTTTGTTTACTTGGCTGCAAATATGGAAGTTGGAGGATGGACTACTGAGCCATATGCAAATGAGTGTGAATACAAAATCCCGTGGTTTACGACTAATGCTTCTCGTTTAAAATTCTTTAATCGTGAAGTTCCAGAAGATGCAAAATTCTACACATCTGCGAAAAATGTAGATCCTACATTAGATAATGATGTTAAGAATGGCGATATTTGGATTCAGTCTGATAATGACTCAAGAGGATTTATATATGCTGACGGAAAATGGATACAAGCGTATTGGTACTGGGAACGTTCTGCTTATGCTTCCAATTCCACTTATTTCCTCTATGTCTACGCTAACGGCAATCCGTACAGCTACTACAACGCTTCCCACACTATTGGCGTTTGCCCTTGCCTCTCCATCTAATTTTTCAATTACATGAATAATTTAGATGTACTTGAGGTGAGATTCGATACACTGAAACTTATAAACACAAAAAGAATCTGGACAAGGCTTGTTCCTTGTCCTTTTTCTTTGCTTTAATAAAAAGAAATATATACAAAAGATGAATACTGTTACAATTACGGGTAGACTACTTAAAATGCCCGAAATTAAAGTACATGAAAAAGATGGGCGCAAAACCTATATTGCAAAATATATTCTTGTTTCAAGAAAACCATTTGCTACGAAAGGTGATTCCATCAACTATATTTATTGTGAAGCTAGAGGTAATTTAGCAATATTCGCACAAAAATATTTTACTATTGGTAAAAATATTGGCGTTCAAGGATATTTAGATACCAGAACTTTTATTGGTTCTGATGGAAAAAGACGTAGTAAATGGACTATTATTGTTGAACGACAAGAATTTTTAGAAAGTAAATCTGTCGAAAAGAGAACGTTATCGGCAGAAGAACCTATTGATGCTATTGTTGACGACAATATATCTATATATGCAGATTCACCATTTTAACTAAGGAGGATAAGATGTCAGTTTTAAAGAATGAAAGAAGGACATCAGTACATCAGTTCAAGATAAATTACTTTGGTATAAAAGCAGATATAGACATTATTATCGGAAAGATTTCAAACAGACGAAAGAGATTCATTCCACATGAATTAAATAAAACTTTGTATGATTTCCAGCATGTGTTGACCATGATGGACACTCAGCAAAGATACGCTAATGTTGATATTCGTATTCAAAATTGTAAGAATGCAATCAACTTACTTTATACGCTGCCAAAGTATATTTTCCGAATTTTAATGCTATGCGAAGCTGAAATCGGCAGTAACTTTGTAACTGAATTAGAATCAAAGTTAAACAACGAAGCGATGCTGTTGTATGAAAAATTGGGGAAGGAGGGCATTAATGTGACTAGAAGAAGAATCCGGCTATATGATAGACGTAAGATACAAGGTATTACATACCTTGAGAAATTGCAAAAGTTATATCGAATGACTATGGCAAAAATTATCCATTTACAGGATAAATATTTTTCTCTTATTGAAGATTCTCTATATGTATCAATAACCAATGCTTTTTATCATGCCTATAAAGCCAATTCTATATTTCCGGACACTATAGTTAATATAAAGAAACGGCGTGAACACCTAAATCACGCATTAGCTTACTTGGAAAGTTATGAATATGAATTATTTAATTTGTTTGTTTATATAGATTATGAAGATGACGTTATCGGCGCATTTTCAAAAAATCTTGTTGAGTGTAATAAATTATTGAAGTCAATAATAAAATCTGACACCAACAAGGCTAAAAAAATAAAATAATAGATTTTCACACAATTATAAAACGGTTATGCTCTGAAGTTCTGCTAATGCTTCCAATTCCACGAATTTCCTCAATGTCAACACTAACGGCAATCCGTACAACAACAACAACGCTTCCAACACTAATGGCGTTTGCCCTTGACTCACTTTGTTGGTTATAGTAGGTGTATCATTTATTATGTGTAAAACGCTGAAAATCAGACCATTTAAACAAGGAGAGGGAGAACACAACCGTCTGTATGTAAATGCAGTAAATATTTGGTTTATCAATAATAGGTAAAAGCATTTCTTAATCGTAATCATTGGACAGCCCATTGTATATTTTTAAAGTGAGTATTTTTTTGAATAAGATATGATATTCGATAAGTTGTGTCTATTATTGGTAATGCGCTTTAATAGCGACTTCGTAAGATCAAGTGGACGCTTTTTGCATGGTCAGAATGTACCTGGAATAATTCTGATTTCATACTTGGTATCTGATGAATTTGGCTTGGTACTTGCCATTAAAAATTCAAACGGAGAAAACATTATTCTAATTCAAACTATATAATTGTGTGTTTCTAAAGGAGATGTGACTTTGTGACCTCTTCTGAAAGACATGAGGCGCGTTATAAACGTAGAAAACAGAAAAGAATGCATAAGCGTGAACTAAGGCTCGCTGAGTGTTCTTTTGACCATATGATTTCATACAATGACTGGATTCATGCCACTGTTGCATGTAAACATAATGTATATTACAAATCCGCTGTTCAATTATACATGGATCATCCAGTTATGCATATGTATGAGAAGATTAACGAAATTAAAAAGGGAAACATCCCATTCAGAATAAATACTTGTAGAATCATTATTAGAGAACGTGGCAAAGAACGAAAAATTGAACCTATTATGTTTGAAAAGCGAATAGGCGAACATGTTTTCTGTGATAATATCTACCTTCCATATTTCAAGGATTTAATGATTTATGACAATGGCGCAAGTATTAAAGGTCGTGGAACTGACTTCGCACGAAAAAGAATACTTCGTCATTTAGAAAAAGCTCGCCGGGAATATGGAAACGAATTTTACGCTTGGCAATTTGATTTTAAATCATTTTTTGATAGCATAAAATATTATGTCTGCGAACAAATTTTAAAAGACCATTTTAAAGATGAACGCATTATCAACTTTTCCATTGATTCAATAACTGAATATACTAAAGGAAATATTGAAATAAATCTGAGAGTTAATCCGGAAGTAGCAAAACAGCTTCAGCAAAAACTAGAGTCCAGTAATGGCGAAGGGATTTGTTTAGGCAGTCAAAATTCTCAAATAACCGCTCTTATTGTCCCGAATGAGCTAGATCATTTTATTAAAGATATTTGTCGTATAAAATACTATTGTCGTTATATGGATGATGGTATTGTACTTCATAGTGATAAAAAATATCTTAAAGAATTGTGGGACAAATGTAAGGTTATATGCGAAAAACTTGGTCTTTCTTTTAATATGAAGAAAACAAAAATTGTTAAAATATCGAGAGGATTTGTGTTCCTGAAAACAAAGTATCAGGTGACAAAAGACGGAAAAATCCTTCGTAGACCACATCGTAGTGGCATTGTCAGAAATCGCCGTAGGCTAAAAAGATTCATGCATCTTGTAAAGATAGGCAAGATGTCTCTTGATGATGTTTATAATTCATTTCAATCATATTATAACCATACTAAGAAAATAGGAAAATCTTTTAAAACCAGAAAACAGATGCTTAAACAGTATGTCGAACTGTTTGACGGTTATAAATTAGACAAGCTGCTAGGTAAACATTATAAAAGGAGAAAACCGAAATGTTGTACTATAAAGTAATTAAAGACAATATATTTATTGGTATATCTACTGCTTTGGATTTATGCAAATATAAATTGCGTGATGGTTTACCGCCACTTATGCTTACTTGTAATCTTGACGAAGCTCAATATATTGTTTGTGCCGACAACTATTATCATGATTCCTGGTTGCGTCCGGAAACTGTAAAAGGTCTGTACCCTTCTGCTTCTATCATAGAAATTGATAAAGAAGAATTTATGGCACTCAACAAATCAATAGAGTCTGGAGAACAAATCGAAGTTCCGAAAACACCAGAGATACCAGATATTGATAATACGCCATCAGACCCAAATCAGGAAATTACAGTTGAATATGTAAAAAATACAAAAATTGCAGAGATGAATATGATGTGTACGAATCTTATTCAGAAAGGATTTGATACAAAGTTAAGCGATGGAAGCTCTTATCATTTCTCTCTTACCGAACAAGATCAACTCAATCTTATTACGCTTTCTACTATGGTTGCATCTGGAGAAACCGAAATCCCATATCATGCCGATGGTGAACCTTGTAAATTCTATACAGTAAATGATATTAATGCCATCTTGACTGCTGCAACCGCTTGGAAAACCTATCAAGTTACATACAATAATTCTCTAAAAACATACATCAATTCACTTGAAAAGATAACCGATATTTCTGCCATTACTTATGGTATAGAAATTCCTGTTGATTATCAATCAGATGTATTGAAAGCACTACTTATGCAACAACAATAATTATGTTGCACTTAAATAATCGGAGTGTCAATATTTTTATAAGGAGTGTATATGAAAGGCAAATTTTTAAAGAATTTAGTTTTGTTTCTGGTTGGCTTCTGTTCTTATATCACTATAGAAACACTGTTTCGTGGATATAGTTATTGGCAAATGGGGATATGTGGTGGACTGGCGATTGTAATTCTTGATAAAATAAATGATATAATCTCATGGGATATTGACATTGTTATTCAAGGACTGACTGGCTCGCTGCTCATTACGCTGATGGAACTTTCTATTGGTTTGGCTTGGAATTATTTGCCAATTCCTCATATGTGGGATTACTCAAATCTGCCACTCAACTATCATGGAATTATCTGTGTTCCATTTATGGTTGTTTGGTTCTTTTTATCATGGGTAGCAATCTTACTGGCAGACTGCATTAATTACTATGTTTTTGAAGAAATGCCAGTGCCATATTATAGATTATTTGGAAAGATTGTTTTTAGGTTCAAAGAAAAAGAATGTAAATTAAATAAAAGGGTGTAGTTATTTTCACCCTTTTATTTTTTTACGATTTTAAACATAGTCTATATCTATACCTTCATTATGGAGTTTGTTCAATAAATATTCTTGGCTTATGTCCAAATTAATAATTTTAGGAACTGTTATCTTTTCTAAACTATTTCTTATTTCTGCATTTTTACAAAGATCATGGAAATCTATGTACGTATGTACTGCATATAATCCGTTTATTTCATCCACAAACCATCCGGCAAGACCTACTGGACATACAATCCAACCTGATACAGATTTACCAGAAGAATTAAAGAAATATTTTTTATTATCTATCGTTACAAAGCCTTTATAAAAGTTAACTTGACTTTTGGAATTGAGATAATAGTATTTTGTACCGATTTGTTTCTGGATATTTTTCTCGGCACATCTTTTTCCGTTTGGTTGGTAATAATAGTTATAACCTTTAATTTTGACAATCTTATTTTTTACCATTCTTCCTTTTTTGTCAAAATAATAATAGTATTTCCCGATCTTTTTCGATCCAATAATCTTCTTATTATTAATATAATAATATTTATTTTGACCATTTATTTTCCATCCATTTGTAGCTGCATTAATTTGATATGATGGAATTAACAGTATAAGAAAAATCAACATAACACATATAATTTTTTTCTTTTTCATACTCAATACCTCCCCATATTTTTTATTTATATTATATTATGTTTTATACTTTTTATCAAGCACATTGTATCATAATACAAAAATGACCCAGAGAACTGTATTTCTACAATTCTCCAGGTCAAATTTTACGTTTGGACATAGATCAAGATATTATGTTTTATTCATAATATTTAGAATAATTTTTATATAAAAATACATACATGGATATCTTCCCAACGTAAGATACGATGTTTTGTTGAATATGCATATAAATAAGATTTCGCTCTACTTATATCTATGTCATATTCATATATTTTTATAAAGGAACTATTTCCTACCTTCGTTAATAGCTGCCTGTGCTGCTGCAAGACGAGCGATCGGTACACGGAATGGTGAGCAGG
>OLRR01000150.1_pt1 | contig 60363 bp, 71 predicted proteins | sample 1671941 | NCBI WGS metagenome assembly OLRR01 (sample SAMEA3136628, study PRJEB25190) | human gut metagenome
CCGTTTAACAATTCCTGCATAAACGGTGCAAGCCAAGTGGTAAGCACAACAAGCATGCTCAAAAGACCTACAACGAGTGTAAGTCTGCCGACAGTTGCACCATCGTTAATGCAGTCAATCATTGCCTTCGGGATGTACGCAGTGACTATCGGCTGAAACACCAAAGCAGGAACTCGGATAAGAAAATAGACTAAGCTTTTCTTATCCCACCTGAGCCAATTAGTGAGCATGTATTTTAAATTTGATTTCATATAAAACATCCAATCTGTAATTATTTATGATATTATAACTCAAATCACTTTTAGTATTTGGATTATTTACAAAAAAGTATATTTTATGTGCATAAACGTTTTAATAATTATCAAACCTTGGTGCTCTTCTAGTTTTTTGTGTATAACTATATGGTGTGTCGCTGTTATTAACGGTTTTATTTAATCTGTCAGCTCTTGGATATCTTTTTAATATTTCTTGTTTTAATTCATTCTTACCTGAATATTTTATTTTTTCTTTTTCTCTTTCAGTAAGCTTATATGTATCATTGAATTTTATATCCCATTTGAAAAAAAGTTTCAATTTTGAAATCATTGGATTTGAGCCCGTTTTCATTACAATAAATTGTCCTTTAGGCATTGATTTCAATTCATCAGGCGTCATAAGTGGTCTTTCAATCATTTGTAATGATTGCGAAGGGTCATTTTTACTCTTGCTTATTGACCCTGACATAACCGTTCTATTTCCCATTGCTTTTGATAAAATTTCAGCAGATTTAGAATTAGGTGCAAATCCTCCGAATATAGTCAATTGCGTATTATCAGTTATAATTTCTGCACCATTTTCTCCATAATTTTGATTTAGCTGAGCAAATGATTGTATTATTGCAACTATTGATACTCTCCTTGATCTTGAAGCCGAAAACATCATTTCTGCCGATTCAATTTTCGGTATTGTTCCCATTTCATCAAGATACATCATAACCCTGTTGTCTAATTTTCCGCCTTTTTCATCTGCGACCAATAAGATTTCTCTGTATAATTGTTGAACAATTAAAGAAATCATAAAATATTTACTTGAGTCTTCTTCAGGCATAACCAAAAATACGGCTGATTTTGTATTGCAAAATTTTTCTGCATCTAATGAAGTATCAAAACAAAGTATTGATTCCATTTCACTATCTAAAAATGTATTTAACCTTGAAAGCGTTGTTGATATAACTGATGCCATTGATTGATCAGATGTATTAAGCGCAGCTCCGGCAAACCATTTTGCTTTATGTTCATCCGGAAGTAAATCCATTATTTTTGAGAAGTCGTTTTTCTTACTCGAATCTTCCTTTTTTAATAGTTCTTGTATAATTTTAAAAACAGTTATTATATGACGAGTTCCTTTTGGACAAAATTCAGATATCAATAGAATTGATGCCGTTAATAGACCTTCTGCCGCATCATAAAAGTATGCATTTTGTCCATATGAAGAAGTGTCACTGCCGCTCGATATAATTGTCTTTGATGTTATTTTTGCATATTTTTCAGCTTTAGCTTTGTAAGAAATTTCATCTTCATTTTCTTTCCAAAAATCCATATACTTATTAACCAGATACAAAAGATTGAATCCATCTGATCTTGTTGGATTTCTTAAATCAATAACCGATACATTATATCCATAGTATTTTTTAGCAATTTCTCCATAGTTTCTGTATAAATCACCTTTAGTATCCGAGGTTATGAAACTCATTCCTGATGCACATGCAAATTCTAAATTAGGATATAAAAAATATGCTGTCTTACCAACTCCGGCAGCACCAATCATTAAAGTATGAACATCTCCGTCATCTATTAATGCTTTTGTTCGTTTCCCAATCGTTTTTTGCCCTACAAGCGTACCTTGAAATTCCGGAAGATTTTTGCCTTGTCTCCATAATTCAACTTCAAACGGAATTTCCTTATATGTTTTTCTTATTTCATTTTTTGTCGCAAAGCGAGCTGTGCCATGCTGTCCGTCACCAACCGTTTTACTTTTTATACTGTTCAAACTGTATATGTATGAAAAAACAGTGATGAGAAGAAAAACCAATCCCATCACTGTAACAACAATAATCAACGGTATTGTATTTTTTATAATGTTATCATCTCCTAAATATATATTTGACAATAATATATTGTTTTTTGTATTATTAATATAGTAAGAAAAAAGGAGCGTAAAATATGATAAATGAAATTTTATTAAGCCTATTTGCTGATTTTTTATACGATTTAATAAAAAAAGGTGTAAAATTGACAGCTGATGAACTATCACAAAGAACCGGATATTCCTACAATGATTGCCAGAATATTGTGTCTTTAATTAACCCCAATGGTATAAATAATAAAAATGATTTGCAAAAACAATTAGATGAAACCAATATCATTAATGAAATAAAAAATAATTATTATAAAACAAATTTCTCACTAAGATTAGACTACATAATTAATAAAATAAAAGACTACGTTCCTAATGCCAATATTGAGTGGTTATGTAATAAGCTAGGTTATTCATCATCTAATGAATTGTTAAAATATTACAAAGTTTCAGAGGAACCAACATTTAAGTTTATAGATGACTTTGCAAATAGAATCGGAATTAAAAAAGATTGGTTAAAATTTGGTGAAGATGATGAAATATTCGAAACTATTCACTTACATGTTGATAGAGAACTATTAGACTATATAAAATCCAATAAAATTGATACGATATATTTTGCCTTTTACAAAAATTCTTTATCAAAATATGACAATTCTGAATTGATTATTGTGTTCAAACTTAATGAATTAAAATATGTTGTTAATAGTTATTATATTCCTTTTGGAGCCTATGTTGGTGGCGGGGGAACGAATACAATTTGTGAATTTTATGTTTTTTTACTTTGGTTAAAGAAAAATGAATACATTGATAAATGTCAAAGTGTTTCTATAACTGAGGAAATGCATAATGAGCTTGTATCTGGAAGAAAGTATGGAAAAGCTATCGATAATGTTAATAATTCAATGGGAGAATTAGTTTCAGATTTTGCAAACACGAGATACTCTTACCCAACAGCAGAACAAAAATTGAATTTTTATGGACAGGCATTTTTAGAATGTCAAGAAATTATTAAGAATAATAAACCTTTGATTGAAAAGAAAAAAGAATATATGTTGGACTATTAAGTTCTTTTAATTGTATTATATTCTTAATCCCATAGACTGTTTCTTCTCATTAATTTTTTGAAGTGTTTTTCTATCAATATGATAAAAAAGTTTGTATTTATTATCAAATTCTTTCTTGAATAATTTAGATAAATCATTTAACACAGCAAGGATAGCAGTGTAGCTCTGCCATTCCTTGCTGTTATTATTTATATACTCAAGAAGTTTTTCAGCACATTCACAATCTTTTTCGGCTGCTGCCATTAAATATTGTATAGCCTTATTTATGTCTTTTTCAACAAATACGCCATTATAATATATTTTGCCAAGTTGATATAAAGCATATTTATAACCACTTGAAGCAGCTTTACATAAAAACTCCATTCCTTTTTGTGGATTAAATAAATCGCCGTTAGAATCAAAATATATTTTTGAAAGCCTATATTGAGCATAGCAGTTATTCATATTATCAGCTTTTATAAATGTTTTTTCTGCTTTATTTAAATCTTTTTTTAGAAAAACACCATCCATATAGTATTTTCCTAATAAATATAAAGAGTGAACACAGCCCATATTTGCAGATTTTTTTAGAGTTTCAATTCCGATTTTCGAATCATAATTTTCTGAATTATTATCAAGATATTTTTTTGAAACTTGATATTCATATAAGCCGGGATTGTTCTCATAAAAGAATTTATCAACAACATTAGCTTCTGCCGGCTCATCATTTTCATCAACAACATCGTCAAAAGTTATTTGATTGTTGCAGATATTCAGTGCTTCTTTTATAATTATATTTTTCAATGGTTTAAAAATTTTATTTTGAGATAACGGTATGTAATTTGATTTCGTCTGTTGATACATTCCTATTATTTCATCATTGTATTCACACCATAAATTATATAATTCAAAGATGTTCTTATCATTTTCAAGTTCTTCAATGATAAAATCAATTTTCTTTTTCATTGATTGCGGAAGGTAACCATATACTGCCTTCCCCTTATAATTTTCAAACTGTTTTGAAAGTCCTATTAATGTTTTTTCAATATTATCATTTTGAAAATTTTTATTGTTAATTGAAGAAATGAGAAGGTCTATTTTATTTTTTACGGTTTCGCTCATTTGAGATCTTATTTTGTTTTGCTTTTTATATATTTCAATTCTGTCGTCAGCAAAAATTTGCCTTGATAAATTCATTTTTAATTTTTCAAGACTCTCTTTTGTTATGAAGGCTTTTTGTTGTTTGGAATACATTATAAGATGAATATGAGGATGAAAAGACTCATTATGGAAAGCACCATACCATTTTAAATTTGAATATGATATACTGAGTGCTTTTGCAAAATTCATTTTATTCTCTCTTATTAACGACATCCAAGCCTCAGCATTATCATATTCCAATCTACATGCATCATCTCTTGAAAGTGAAATAATAAATGTATGAACATTATCATTTTGATCAGCAACTTCATTTGCAATTTTTTCAAGATTGTCAACGGAATTATCAACATCAGAAAACAATCCATGTTTACCATAAGTTTCAACGCCCGGTCTGTGAGCAATATATTTCACATAATTTTCTCTTTTAGCAACCATATCGAGATTGTAATCAAGTGTTTGTGTAATCAAATCAGAGGCAAAACCTCTTGTTTGCTTTTCAAAATACAATTTATATTCATCTGAATTAATTGCAGAAGGGAAGTCTTTTATTAATTGTTTAATTAACTTTTTTTGATATTCAGTTACTTTCTTATTTCGCCAACTTTCATCGGTAAATTCAACACCATCTCTTTTAGCAATATATTTCACTAAATTTTTTATGTTTGATTTAGAACTATGGCTCATATACCTCCACTTTACAATTAATTGACTCATTCGTTTCCTCTTTGATATTGAACAATGTTTTCAAAATTTATTAACCCTTGGCACTTCTTTACATCTACGATACATTTTTCTCTAAGTTTTTTCAAATCATCATCTTCATAATCACATAAAGCTGCTTCAAAATGAGATAACATTGACAATTGTAATGCCATATTATATATAGATTTGTTTAAAACTTTTTTCATATTATCCAATTTGGGAAATACAGTTTGTGTAAAAACATCTGCAATATAATCTTGGGCAATATTTGTTTCAACATATCCGCAATAAAATCTAATAGCCCGATCAACAAATTCGGATCTGCTTTTACAATTATCAAGTGAATAAATTTTATCAGCCATTTTAATATTATCATTTGAAAGCCATAAAGAATATCTGCTTTTTTCCGAAAATGGAAAATCTTTATTAATCATTTTCTTCACATCCTTACAGTGTATATTTTTATATTCTTGTATTTGGAAATTCTTCTTTTTTCTACGCTCTTATATATTTTAAACAGCGCATATTATAAAAGCTCAAGTCGGCGAGCATTGCTCGACGATGTTTATCGGGACTGCGTTTACAGCGCAGTTCCTTATTCCTGCACAGAATCAGACGAATATAACTCTAACAATTTGGCGGATTATCAAATCTTAACAAATGGCTCAAAAGCGGATTTTTTGCTTTTGTCGGGCACAACCGTTACATTCATTAAAAGTACGCAAACATCGTCTTACAAGGCTATACAATTTGTTATTTACTTCATATTGTTATATTACCGTTTCAAATGCGACTATTATGGGTTCAATAATGAATACCATTGTTCATATATAATTGCCAAGCATCCTCAAATGGCAAAATAAAATAATGGTTATTTCGCATAACCATCATTCCGTTTTTGTTTTCCATCATAACTTGCACTCTGTCAACTAGCCGAAGTTGTACAAGTTTGTCAATTGCTTTTACTACTGTACCTCTTGATATTCCAAGTACTCTTGATATTGTAGTAAGACTGGGCCAGCATTCTTTCTTTTTTCCCGCACAGCACACAAGATACGAATAAACAACAATTTCATATTTATTCATATGAAAAGCAAATATATTGTTTGGCATTTGATAAAAATTCTTATTCAACAATTCCTCCTGTATCATCAAATTTATGTAAACAAATAAATATTGAATCTTTTAAGAGACCACACATTCTAACCTCTTGTTGCATATTCAAATCATCTATCAATTTATTTAAATAAATATTATCAATTATCTCGTCATTGAACAATTCCTCAAAATCAATAATATTTATTTCTTCATCGGTTTTGTAACAACGAGCAATCAATTTTTTTGCAATATCATCCATTCTTATCATCCTATATAATTAAATCACATAAATTATGACATCTAATGATTTCTCCCTAATTGTTAATTATATATTCAATTGTGTTTATTTAAAAAATACTCTTTTTCCAATTGTTTCAATTCGTCAAATTTATCATCAATATAATTTTTAATATAATCTTCAACCCAAAAATACTTTTTCTTTTTAATATCAATTCCAATCGCTAAATCAAAACAATCTAATGGGGTATAACAATTTTCATCATAATTTGAATATATAAAACAATTAAAGCCATTATACGTTTGATATTTTTTTGAATCATAATCAAATTTTTGTACTTTTGTAGATACAAAAACAATCACATTAAAACCTTTGTATTTCATTTTTTGTCTCCTTGTTTATTTTTAATTGTTTTTGAATCATTGTTTTTCATGCTGAAAAACTCTTTAACTTGCAATGGCACATATCTGTTATATAATAAGTCCAAATGTTTAGTCATTTCCGAATTCAAATCAACATTTTTCTTTTTTAAGAATAGATTTAGTGTAGTTAATTTTTCTTCATCGTATTGTATTGTTACAATTGCATTTTTCATAACATCACCTCACATAGTTATTTCAGGTTGAGTATCATTTATCATTGTATTTTCATCAGTTATTGCCTTATATATCCCATATATGTTTTCGGATACATCATTGCCGAAATCACGCTCAAACTCTACGCCCAAAATCAATATTTCTTTTTGGCTGTCTGTAAGCATTGAGCAAACCGCCTCTACAGGATACGAATCGCATAATCTGTCTGCAATTGAAAGATCAAAACTGTTTGTAGTTTTCATTGCATCCTCCATATCCGATAATGCCTTTTCTACTTTGGGCAAATCATAATATGATTTCCAACCGACAAATTGATTGTCATTAAATAATCGAAAATCCTTGTTGATATTCAGCTTTTCTTCCAGCTTGGCAATTAATTTTACAGTATAGTTATATGAAGCAAGTCCATTTGAAACAAGCGTATTTTCAACATCGGACTTGAACATTTCCCACGGAGTCCTGTATGGATATTCATTCATAAACTGCCATCGGTTATTTAAGTCCTTAACCTCTTGTGTTGTATAATCAAAACTGCAAAAATGCTTACCTTCTGAGTTCTCAATGTGTCCCGAACCATCTTCATATAAAACCCAAGACCAATCATCAATAAGCCTTGCCTTTTTATTCAAGTTATCCATAACTGTCACCTCACATATTTGGCTCAAAATCCGGAATATCATTTTTAATCCAATCTAATTCGCTGTCAAACATTTTATCATTGGGTAAGTCCGTTTCCTCTAATGCAATATTTTCAATACAGCAATTCATAAAACTCGAACTTGTTGTTTGACAGTTTTTAAGTACGGCTTCCTTGAAATTACTATGTGTGAAAAATGCCTTGGCAAGGTTACAAGAAAAGAATCGTGCATTTTGCAATTCTGCTTCTTCAGCTGTTACATTATACAGAGAGCAGTTACTGAACAACGCATTTTGCAGATTACAGTTAACAAGCGATGCATTATCAAAAGTACAGTGATAAAACTTGCAATTCTCAAAATCAGCGCCATTCAAATCCTTGCCCGAAAAGTCAACATTTAAAAATGCCTTGCCACTTAAATCCATTTTTTCACCTTCACCGCCATAAAGCCAAAGCACATGTCTTGCACATAAAATTTCAATGTCTGTAAAATCCTCATCGGAATAATCGAAAGGAATATCAATTGCTTTACTGTTAAGCATTAAGTCAATACTGTCGGAGTATAGAATAGTTTCATCAACATTGCCTAAATTCTTAAGCATATCATCTATCAATGCAGGATACACGGTAGGTTCTCCGACTCGGTTGTATTTGTTAATATCAACTCTGTATTCGGGATCTCCCAATTCTTCACAGCTTGCGATTGCTTGGTTCATTATGCTGTTGGTTACTTCAACTATTCGCTTATTGAATGATTCAAGAGCCGGGAATTGTTCAAGTGTTACGCTCTGCTTAATATTAGGAATATATGCTGAATAACGAGCATAATTATAGCCTTCGCTGTTTATAAGAATACCGTCATCGGTATCAGAACCTAAAACAAGCAGACAATGCGTTATACCGTTATTGTCAATTCTCATAAGATCTTTATATTTTGATATGTAATCCTTATCTTCAAGCAAGCCATTACACAAAGCCGAAAATTCCGCCTGTGATATTTCAATTACTTTTTCGACCATACATTTTTGTAAATCGACTTGCGAATCTTTTCTTCTCATAACTGTATTTATAACCAAAATAATACCTCCTTAATAAAAAATCAGCGGTATCGTGATTGATACCGCTTTTCGTTTACATATTTGGAATGCCTAAAGCATTAGTCTCATCCGGATTTATTTGTAAATCCTTTTCAGCAATGGTTTCGAGAAACATTCGCTTTTGCATTATTTGACTTAGTCCCGGCGTTGATGTTGCTTGATTATATGCATCGCAAATATCATCAAGATGAAACTTATACCAAAAATCATCTCTTTTGTACTTGATAAATAATTCATCGTCCGAAAGATTAAAGTCAACCACAGATACAATGTTTCCATCCGGTGCCATTGACTTGCAAAGTATCGGATAAATACGTTCATCTATCATCGTGCCATCAGCAATGTTTTCGGCAATACTGTCAAGACCCCATCGGTCTTTAACATCCTTAATTGTATTAACATATGCATTAGCAGCTTCCCAAAGATAAAATGGTGCATCAGTTGTCAAACAATAATCTTCGTCATCATTATGAAAATGGACGATTGAGAGATCTTTTTCATCTTCAATATCGCTATCAAACTCGAACCCAAAGAAATCGATCTCACTATCAGTCATTCCAAGTTTATCGTGCAATATGTTGAGCAGTTCTTCTTGCTCATAATGTTCTGAAAACCAATCAAGAGCATTGCCGAGAATTTCGTTTTGCCTCTCGTTTGAAATATTCAATTTGGATTATTCTCCGTTTCTTCAATATAGTTAATATACGGAACTTTAAGCCAATGTGTCCAACCGCTTGAAGTAATCGGAGTTTTGATTACACCATCGTATGTATTTGCTGCGTGAATTACATAACCGTTTCCGATATACACACCTATATGTCCTTGATGCCATACCGCTATACCGGGTATATCAGGCATGGTACTTATAGATCCTTTCTCAACAGCAGCATTAAACATACCATCAGCGGTTACATCTTTCATACCGTTTGTTCCGTACTTAATAGTTCCGCTTGTTTCATCATACCAGCCGTAGCCTTTAATTAATCCAACACAGTCAGAAGTTCGTCTTCCGAGCCAATGTGACTTGATATAATCCTCCTTATCTGTAACATTAGCGCCAAAAACTTTTTTAAGCCTTTTAAACTCACTTGAAGTTAATACATTTCCGTGTGAACCCCAAACATAACCCCATTTATTATCATAAGCCATTTGTGCCCACTTAACTAAATCAAGATTATTCTTATCCGTGTTACTCAAATCAATATCGATAACAGTATTTGAAATTACAGACATTAAGTGACTGAAATCCTCGGCTGATATATTCGTACCGAAAGCGGAATTAAGCATATTAAGCAGTTCGTTATCGTCCTGTGCCTGTTCAAAACAATCAACAAGTTTTGAAATGAAATCATTATCAGACTTCTCGACATCATAAAAGGCACAAGCGTAAACCGCCTGTGCCTTTTTACTTACAATGCTTTTTAGTTTTCGCTTTGAGCATTCCTTTGAAATCTCATTCATCACATTTTCAACATGCTGTAGTTTTGCTTTTTCTTCTGCTGACATGTTCTGTACTATGCTTTCCTGTGACTGCACGGTATCAATTTTCACCTCACCGAGATTGCTCATTATTCCCATATACACAATTAAAGGCAGAAAGAACAACATTAGGATTGAACAAAGAATAGTTGCTATTGTCACTCTGCCACGCTTATCCGATGCAACTGTGGCTAATGCCTTTACAGCAGCAACTTCTGCACTCATATAGATTCACCCCCCTAAAATAGAAAAATCCGATTGAAATTCATTAAGGAAATCAATCGGATTATATTGTATTAATTCAGTTTTTTGTTTTTGAAACATATTAGAAGTTGTTGAACCCTCATATCATATTTCTTTAACATACAATCTGTCTGTTCCGTTACCATAATTAACAATATCCCTGAGATAACGATATCCATACTTTTCGTATAATCCTACATGTATTGATGGAATATATGTTTTATCAAATCCATTTTTCTTTGCGTACTCATTTGCAAAGAAAATCAGTTTTTCGCTAATCCTATGTCCACGATAATCTTCCGCCACAAAAATACCTGATACCCATGGATATATTTCAGGTAACGGATAATAGTCTTCCTTCCGGATGTAGGCTATTCCTACAATCTGGTCATTTACTATTGCCGCAAATGGAGTTTCCCAATCCGTAAATGTCCATGTCTGGAGCTCACCCAACATATGGTATTTTACGTCTTCCCATGAGAAATTTTCAACAAAACAGATTAGTTTATCTGATAAGTTTGTACCTTTGTTCACTTTTTTTATTTTCAGTGTATCCATACAGATAAACAACCTCCTAATTTCTAATTTGTCGATTATTTATTCTACAATCATTATATCTTTTTTATAAAAGAATGTCCACAATTATTTCACCTTCCGCCAGCCTTTCCAAACATTTTTTGCTTAAACTCAGGTGCGATTACTTGAAGTAAGTATCGTTCATTACCGCAACGGAATAAACAAGTACCTCGTTCGGGATAACGAATCCTCTCAAATTCAGACTCTTCAATTTGCAGTACATCCATATATACTTTTGGTTCAACACTTCCTGCATTAAACAGAAATTGATGTGTCGGAATTGAGAAAAGCGGTTTTGTATATTCCTTAACGCCCTCAATTAAAAAGTCGTCAATATTCTGACTTGCAAGGATAACCGAGCTTTCCTTTTTACGAACACGCTTTGATGCATTTCGTATGTATTCAATAGCCGTCATATTAGTGAGGAATAGATACAATTCATCAATAGCAGCTACAGTATTGCCTTTGCCGAGCAATTCATTTGTCATATACGAAAGAACATTAAAAAGCATTGCATCCTTAAGTCTGCGGTTAGTATCCATCAAACCTTTAACACCAAAGCAAAGGAAAGTATCATCAATAATATTTGTGTGACCGTTGAAATATTTTGACTCTGTACCTACACACATAGAATGAAGTCCAAGACAAAGTTCTTGTAATGTTTCTTCACGATAAATATTCTTTTGATTATGTTGATAACCCTTGTATTCCTTTTCAAGCAGAGCATATAAATCTTCCATAATCGGATAATCTGTTGGCTTTAACTTGTCATAATCGGTATAGTTGGTTATACCGAAATTTTGATACAATTTAGAAAGTATAATCTCCAATGTGTCAAGTTGTTCATCCGAGAAGTCTTTATATGCTCTGAAGAAGTCTTTCAAGTAGGCAATATGCTGACTTAACCTTGTTACTCTGCGGAATGCTTCGGGTGTAAATTGGTCATATTCCTTATCGGCATCGCCAAAGGATTTCGGCTCAAGAGGGTTGATAATATATTCGCCACTCATGAAGTCGATATAGCAACCGCCGAGAGCCTTCGTCAATTCTTCGTATTCCGCTTCAGGATCAAGTGAAATAACTCTTTTCCCCGATTCTCTGAAATTTGTAAGAATGAGTTTCAAAAGGAATGACTTGCCTTGACCGGAGTTACCGAGAATCAAACAGTTTGAGTTGGTTTTATCTTCGGCACGCCTGTCAAAATCGACAAGAATATTCGTGCCGTATTTATCTCTGCCGATAAACAAGCCTTTAGGATCTGTCTTGCCCGAATAGTTAAATGGATATAAATTCGCAACCGAGCTTGCAGGGAGTACACGCTCAAACTGTTCTCTAAAGATATTGTATCCGACAGGCAATACGGTTAAAAAGCCTTCCTTTTGTCTTAGGGTAAGCCTATCAACAGACATTTTTGACCTTGTAAGTTCCATTTGAATTTCGGATTGCAACTCACGAAGTTTTTGCATATTGTCAGCCTTTAATTCAAGAAATACAGCACAATGTAGCAACGGCTCTTTATTCTTTCTAAGCTCTGCAATCAAATTAACAACATCTTCAAGATTGCCCTCGGCTGTAATGTTTTCCTGAACATCGTTTGAACCGGTTGAAAGTTTGTTTTTTCTTGTAGCATTTTGTATGATTTTTCTCTGCTCAATAGCATCAACCATGCGAGAATACAAATGAATAGTTAAATTGTTTCTGTCCGCAAGAGTTGAAAACAAAGCAAGTTCTTCCATAGTAGGCGGATATTCCTTGATTGCCCATACACATCTGTAACTATCACCGCATACATAATGGTCTGTTGAAAATTTTATTGTAGACGGCAGTATCATATCAAAAAATGATTTTGTACGAATTACTTCCTTTTCTTCTTCGGTTAATTCTTTATTCTTTTTCTTAAACATTACTGTTCGCTCCTTCCTTAACAGCTACAACGATAAGCCTTCCATCATTTTGAGAATACTCACAAGTGGACAATGTCAAGAACTCATCATCGTAACCAAATTCATAATCTGAGTGATACAACGATTTTGAATACAGCTCCTTAATTTTTTCGTTGTAATGAGATTCACCCGAATCTTCAATAAACGAATACCATGAATCATCAGCCTTAACTTTAGCAACACATACAATATGATAAATTGCCTTTTCATTTGGTGTGATGAATTCAATGGTTTGGTGTTTATCGAAACACTCTTTATTTTTAAATTTCATAAGTGGTGCAAACATTCTACCGTTCTTCATATTATGACCATAAATAATGAGATTTTTTGAAATACCCATATTACAGTTGGCATCCATAAATGGCGTACCCATATATGAGTATTCCTTATTAAAATCTCGGCGCAAGTAGAACTCTGGATTTTGTTTGGTTAACATAACCGGGTAGTTGACATCCATATCCACAATCTTTAACCAACCGACACAATACTTATTTTTGAGCATTAAATCATAGACCTTATTCGTGGTGTCTGTGTCTCCATCTTTGTTTTGCTCTTCAATGGATTTAGCAATTGTGTCAAATTGCTGTTGATCCTTTGAATCTTCAATACTGCAAATGCTCACATAAGTAAGTATCGCAGCCGCTAATGCATATGTAACAATCATAAATATAGTTGAAAACAATTGAACCATTTTATAGCACCGCCTTTTTGAGTTTTTCTTCATCAAATCCATCCTCTCCGTCAACATCGGGAATCAATTCGCCCTGCATTGAAGCTCCGAAGTAAATAGCAAGAAAGCGCTTAATATCATCTTTATTCATTCGTTTAACTTCAAAACCCTGTTCTGCAATTGCTTTTTCCACTCGGTTAATCTGATTGAATTTCTGTTCTTCCTTTTCTTTTCTAAAACGAACAGCCATCATAAATTGTCGAGCTGTTGACATTTCAATTTGAATGTTATCAAGATAATCAATATCTTTTTCAAGACATTTCCTAACACTTGAATTCTGCTCATTAGCCAGTCGTTCAAGCATAAAGTTTTTATTATCATCAAATCTTTCGCATGAATCAATGCAGGAGATTTCAATATTAGGCTGAGCCGATAGCACTTGCATTAAATGCCATATTTTGATTTCGATATTTTCTTTCGAAAGAACAGAAATATTCGTTGGACTGATAAGGTAATAAACAAGCTCACCGTGAGCTGCTTTTATACCTCTTTTTGTAAATGTTTCAATACCAATAAGGTCTTGAACCGTATTTTTACTTTTCTTTTTTTCCATTTTCATCACCTACTTTTGTTTTATTCTGTTTGGGGAGTGTTTCGTCTTTCAAACCCCATTCGTAATATTGTTGTGTTGAAATAAAAAACTTGATTCCATATTTGATGAAATCAAGCATTGTTGTTCCGTCCGCACGAATTGATAAAAGAGCATAAGTTCCGACAAGTACAGCCGGAATCATCAGTTTTGTTGTTGCCAATACAATAGCTGAAAATAATGCACCGATTATAACTACAACAAAATCCTTTAATGACCATAACCATAAGGTTGCAGACGCTCTCATATTCTGCGGATAAATATACTGTTTTTTCATTTTCCCTCCTGAATTTTGGGTAAAATAATAACGCCCATCAATGATGAGCGTTAAGTTATTGTTCTAATGTTAAGTGTTTGTCTAAGTTCATTTTGCCATAAAGAATATTAGTGACATATACGATTTTATTATCATTATCAACTGTATAAAAAATACAATAATTATCAACAGATACCATTCTTAAATTATATGATTTATACTTTTCTTTATCGTATTCTTTAAACCTTTCCGGCATGGTTGCTAATGATTGAATTAGATTTTTAATCTTATAATATAAATTTGATGCCGCATGTGGCATTTTTAATTCAATTGATATATATTCAATAACTGCTTTTAAATTGTCTTCAGCCTCTTCAGACATCTTTACTGTATAATTCATAAATTGTATTGCCTTTCAATATTGCCAAAAACATCCGATGCAAGATGCACTTTGCCTTTTTCCACATCATTTAAGCCTTTTTTAATTCGAGCATCCACTTCTTTCTCGGACATATACGATATGTCAAGAGGGTTTCTCGGAAGTTTCATTTCAAAAGGTATACCATCTTGCAAGATGATTTGTTTATAGAACATATTGATTGCGTTTGAAACAGGAATACCAAGAGCTTCAAGAATATTTTCAGCCTCTTCTTTAATTTCCGGTTCAATTCTAACTGATACATTTGCTGATTTTGCCATAATTATTGCCCCTTTCATTTACTTTATTTATATTATAGCACTTTGTATCAACAATAGCAACACAATTTGAGATCTTTACAAATATTACTTGCCAACCGCTTTAACAAGATTAACAGCAGATGTTCCCATATGAACTGCACTCATAACATTAACTTTTACACTCGTGTCTAATCCAAATTGCTGTGCTATTCTTGGAACTTCAGCAGCACTCATCATAATACCAATAGCAAGCAGCATATTTGTACTCCAAGAAAGTAAACCGAGGAATAGAAGTGTAGTCTGTAAAAAGGCGGTTAAACATAAAGCAAACACTTGCTTTGTCCAATTATTAAATCCATCGCCATAACCTCTTGGAATAGAGAACATATACAAACTGCCGACTGCAAGCTGTATAAGAAGTATTCCGCCACGCTTGATATTATCAAAGAAAATCTTAAATACGCAGAATCCCAATGCAATCAGCGTAACAAGTTCAAAGAGTCCGGCTGTAATCATTGTACCGCCAGGATTAAATGAGGACACAAGAACTTTAGTGGCAAGGCTGCCGAGAGAAACATATTGCTCGCCTACAGCTATTGTTACCAAGTCTTTAGCAAATGTATTTTGCAGAGAAACACAAAATTTATATAACTCAATTGGCGTAATCGTAAATAAAGAAACTGCCATAAAACCTTTAATCCAATTAAGTGCAGTTGCTTTAATATTTGCTCTGCCGGTTTGATATTCTATTGCAAGATCGAAAGCAGATACAACAACGCCTACTACAAAGAGACTCCAACCGAATAAAGAGAACAATTTAACAACAGCTTGTACCCATGACAGATTAAATATTTCTGTACCCATATTGGATATTTGCGTAAAGAAGTTGGCAATACCATCATATATTGACTTGAAAAGCCATTGAATAAATCTGTTCAGAATGGCATCAATGATTGAATTGGAAATACCCGAAAAGGCATTTCCGATTGCATCACCCATACCGGAAATTATATCTCCTAACCAATCAAAAATAATAATCACCTCCAATAAAAAAGATGGTTGAAACAAATCAACCATCTATATAAAAACAAACCATTACATATTTTCAAAAAGTTTTCTTAAAGGAGTATCACTGCTTTTTTCATTCTGTCTTATGACTTCTTGCATAATTGAAATCCCAATAGCTACACCTTTTTTGAATATAGCTCTTTGCATATCGTTACAACACTCGTCTATAGTGTCCATAAAATCATCGAAACATATTTCTTGATTTTCCAACAAGACGCAGGAGAATTTTGATTCAGCATCATCTTTTTTTGCCTTAATGGTATTGATTTCTGTACTGACTTTTCGATTATATGCATTGGTTTGGATTTGTGAATCGTATAGAATATCTAATACATCTTTCATTGACTATTACCTCTACAATGTTTTTATAGTTTGATAATAGCAAATTTTTTCTGATTTTAAATATTTGATGCTTATTTGTCGAGTATATATTCCGTTTCGTAATATTATTACATACCGACAATTCCCCAAATATAAAGTGGAGCTGTGAGTGTAAAGATTAGACAAGCAAATAGAATAGCCGGAGCCGCAAATTCAAATTGACCGTGTTTTCTGTAATCAAAATATGCTGTGCCGATTTTCACAAAGAAAAGAACGGCGAGAATTGTATCGACAACAGGAAAAACAACATTGTTTACAACTGTTTTTATTTGAGATTTTGCCGAATTCCAAGTGCTTGTAATTGCAGTTGAAACATCTCCGGCGGCATAGACTGTTGTTGCAGTAAAAAGACATGCACATACCAGTGCAACGACAAAAACAGCCCACTGCTTTTTAGTGAATTTATTTATAACATTATTCATTTAGAATACCTCCATGTTTTTTCAAAATTGATTTAACTTTATCGTCAGAATGATATCTGACCGGAATTTTGAGCATTTCTGCTCGTGAGATTTCCTCCACCATTTCATCCGTCCAACAATCCCCAAATACCCACAGTTCATCAATCATCCAAATCAAACTGAAATCAGCAAGTTTTCGTTGCTCTGTTTCTTTATCACTTTGGGGATTGGTCATTAAGATGTAAAAATGCGGGACGACAGGAGCCGCACCGCATTCTTTCATAGCATACTCGCCAAAACGAACAGCATTGATTACATCTTGATTGGGATTATCTGAAAGCGGAGCACAAATATATACTCGTTTCATCATTCATCCTCATCTTTTCTCATCTTTAGTTTAAGTACAAGGACAGCAACTGCCGCACCAATTCCAACACCGCCAAGACCTATCCAAGTACCGATATTCCTATCATCACCTGTTTTCGGATTATGAGGAATATACGGCTTAATCGTTACGGTCTGTCCTTTATCGTCAATATCGGCATGAGCGGTTAACTCAACACCGTCACGGTACAATGTCTCAAACGCTACAAGTTCGGTATCCTTTTTAATAGCTGAACTGTCAAAAGTAAAGCTGACTTCTACTTTGCCGTTTACCTTATCGGGTACAAACTTAATGCTTGAAGTGATTTCTTTGCCTTTAACTTTGAATGGTTTGCCTGTGGATTTATCCATAAGAACGCCTGTGATTTCATATTCCTTACCGGGTGTCAGATTTTCATATGATACAGTATCGGTAATTGTTACATTACCTTTAGCCACAACTTTCTTTTTACCGTTGACTTTAGCAGTTGTTTTAATTGACGGAATTTTAACTGTTACTGTTTGTCCCTCGTCTTCAATATCTGTATGTGTTGCAAGTTCCTTGCCGTCTTTATAAAGATACTCAAAAGCTACAATTTGTGTTTCGGTCTTAATAAATTTGCTGTCAAAAGTGAAAAGCACATCGACTGTACCACTTGGCTGTTCGGGTGTAAACTTAACTTCGGAAGTAATCTCTTTTCCGTCAAGTTCAAGTGCTTTGCCTGTGGCTTTATTCATCAATACACCTTTAAGTACATATTCCTTGCCGGGAACGAGATGTTTATACTCAACTGTATCGGTAAGAGTAAATACTTCTGTAGCATTAACTTCCTTGTTTCCGTCTACCGTTGCAGTAGTTTCAAGCTCAGGAATCCTATCGTTTATAGGAGTAAGCTCAATCGTCTGTTCGTGTGTACTAATAGTAACCTTGAAAATATCCTCATTATCGAGATATCCTTCAGCAGGGTTTAACTCCTTGATGATATACTCGCCATAAGGAACATTAGTAAAGGTAAAGATACCATTTTCATCGGTAACAGCAGTTAAAACTGCATTCTTTTCTGTTAATTCAGAGGTGTTCGCAAAGAACAAACCAAAGGTTGCTCCCTTGATTACTTTCTGCGTTTCTCTATCTACTTTTAAGCCTTTAACAGAACCGTAAATGAGATTGTTTTCGATAGCTTTATCGTTATTGACTTTAATATCAATAACCTTGACATCTTGACCTTGATATTCGGTATCGAACTCATATTTTGTATCGGATAAGATATAGTGCTTATCTGTGGCAATTTCTTTTACATACCACTTAAAACCAATCGGCAAATCACAGTCAAAAGCAATGTTTCCATCCTTATCGCAATTTGCAAAAGTGATAAGAGCATCTTTTGGAATAATATCTCCGTTACTTGCTTTAATATCTTCGTTTGCGTAAATGCCAAACTGAACGAATGAGATTTCATTATTTTTACCGAGGTTGAAAGTCTTATCTTCATCCATTTCTTTTTTCAGTGATACAGCGACTTTTTGTCTATCGTTATACACAGAAAGGTCGGTTGAGGTAACGGAAACATTCTGTCCTGCATAGGTGAGTTCAGCATCATACTTGGCTGTATTATGAACATATCCGTTTGATGCAGTCTTTTCAATAACTGTATATTTACCGAGATAAAGTTCTTTTGATTTAGCCACACCGTCATCGTCGGTTGTGATAGTATCAACCAAAGTGCCTTGCTCATATCTTACCGTACCGTCGAGAGTGGTTATATCTTCGGCAGCATAGATTTCAAAAATTGCTCCTTTAAGATTACTTATACTGTATTTCGGAGTGTATACGCCTTTGTTTTCTTCAACAGATGAAAAAATCTCACCTGTTTTAGTGATATTGATTACACCTTTTTGTGCAACATCTCGTGCCTTAACTTTAACTACGGTAACACCTGTATCGGTTGATGAATTTTCTTGACTGATAGAAAACGGAATCGGAGTATCGTCAAGAACATATCCATATGGTGCTTGTACTTCTTTAAGAGTATAATCACCATACGGCAATTTTTCAGGTGTGATTAAATATCCCTCTTTGTTGGTGTAAAAGGTATGAATTGATGTTACTTGAGGGTAGGTGTACTGCATTGTAACTCTATGATTGTTGCTATCGTAGATTTCAAAAGCAGCACCTTCATATGGGATTCGTTTACCCGTTTCCTTATCAAGTTTAACTACCTTGAGATACGATTCAAAATTCTTGTTGTTGATAAGGAATTTGTAAGTCTTGCCGTCTTTATTGATGAAGACATCGAAATCGGTGATAAGTTCTCGTCCTGCCCAGCCTTTGGTTTGATGAACTGTATATACTCCATACGGAAGTAATTTTGTACTTGCAAAGCCGTCTTCGTCACAAACAATAGTATCTCGTTCGTCTTTGTCCGCATTTACAAAAGAACCTGCCGATTTAAGATAGACTTGGAACTCCGCACCTTTTTCGGGTGTTTCGATTTGAGTTTCACCATCATCAGTATGTTTGATAATACTGATTTTGCCTTTAATGACTTGTTCCATAACTGTCATATCGGGAGCGTTATTGTATTCAACTGTGTAATCTTTCGGGTCTGCACCTACCTTATACATCGTATCATTTAAAAGATAACCTTCACTTGGACTGATTTCTCTAACAGTCCAGTCTGTACCGCATACGAAATAGTCTGTTGTAAAAGAGCCGTTACTGTCGGTTGTATATTGTGCAACAAGTTCATCGCCTTTATACAAACCATAAACAGCACCGCCTAATTTTGCATCACCTTGTGCGTGCCCTTTTTCATAATCTTGTTTTGTAACGGTTACTCTGAACTTTTTGAGTATGTTATAGAAGCTGACCGATGATGTTTTGTTGCTTGAAACAGTAATTGTCTGCGATTGATTGGGTACATATCTGTCAATGTTTTCTTCCGTAATCGTATATGTTCCCGGAACTAAATCTGAAATATCAATTTCACCGTTTGCATTTGTTGTAACGGCTTTTGAAAACCCATTAGCGCCTGTGACAGTAAAGTTAATACCGGCTACAACGCCATCCTCCGAAGTTTTCACAAGTTTCATATCACCAAGCGGAGTAATCGAACCCGAAAATGCCATTGAAACAGGGTCATAATATGCCGAATAGATAAGTTTTTGATATGCTTCACTGCCATAGGGATAGTAAAGCAAAAGTTCATCGTCATCTCCTGTACCGTCTTTGTAATATTCACCGTTAGCAAGTTTAAAGCTTGACGCAGTACAAGACTTATCGATCTTAATTTTTAATGAGTTAGAATTTTTGCTGTGGGTAATGCTCCAACCGCTTCCGTTTTTTGTGAATGCAGGATAATCGGAAAGCACCTTGTTTGTATCAGTAACGGTAAGGCTGTTCCCTGCAACGATTGTTCCGACATTGGTATTATTGAATGACGGCTTTTTATTTAGGTTGTCCATTCTGTCCTGTGCCTTGTCACACCACGCTTTGTATCCGCCGTCGCTGAAATCCCAGCTTGTATCGGAACCGAAGATAGACCACACTTTTTTCTGACAGTAAGCCATATCCTGCCAATCTATCGAGTTGCCGTGTTCAAGATAATATCCTGCAAATATCCACTTTGCAGCTTTAATTGCCGTGTCACTTGCCATAGCTTTTTTGCCTTTAAGATATGACGAACTCGGCGATGTTGTGCCGTATTCAATACAGAAAAGCGGATAAGTTGTACCGCCTTTTTTCGTAGTATGAACTTCGTGTCCGTAATGTTTTGAAACGCTTACATCAAGTTTCTTCATACCCGACACCGCACCGAGGTTTTCCGTTGCCGCAAAAGCACTTAACGGAAACATCATTGTAACTGTTAACACCGACAAAAGGATCGCCACAATTCTTTTGCCTAAACTTTTGAATTTATCTTTCATAACTTTTCCTTTCTGCCTGTTTTTAGGCATAAAAAAAGAGAAGATTGTTACATCTTCTCAGCTTTAATTTATGATATTGTTATTTGAAATTGCCTGTCCATTTACCGCAACAGCCACAACTCCAGCATTCATAACCTTGTGGGCAGTCAGCAAAATATTCATCATCGGATATTTCTCCGCTTCCCCATTTGTCTGCCCAAGATTTCATTACCGAATCAACATATGCCTTAACATCCGATTTGCTGTCAAACCATCTGCCCATATTGCCGCATTTCATTGAGTGATTGTTATTATTACTGCATTGGCTTGCTTTTTGGGTTGTTGATTGTTTTGATGTAGTGGTTATTTTTGAAGTTGTGGTAACGGTTTTAGTAGTGTTTTGTACCGCTTTATCAGCCTTGGTGTTTGGTGAAGTCGGCTTATTGGTACTCGCTTTTGCTGTTTCGGTATTCGTAGTTTTTGTTGCTTGAGAAATACTGCTTTCAGCAGAAGCATTGTCCGTCTTTTGAACTGTTGTATTTACCGTAGTGCTTTCAGTTACGGATGTGGATTCTGCCGAGGGTAAAGCAGTTGCGCTTTTTTCCGAAACAATCGCTTGTGTGTTTGAGCAACTCACCAAAATAATTGCCGATAAAACAATAAATGATATAGTTAATAAATGCTTTTTAGTCATATAAAACTATCTCCTTTCAACTGTACATTAACTCAAAGTATATCATAAATCAAGTAGAATATGAGCCATAGTACAATATTTGGTAGTATTGATAGAATATCAATATAACCAATTAAGCAATATCAACAATAAAAACTACATGGATTGAGTAAGCGGTTCTTCCTTATCCAGAACCTCTTCAATATTTGAATTCAACATATCATTAAGCTTGGATTGTGCTTCAACCGCCTCGTTATATGCATTCACAAGGCAAGTTCTTACTGCATCCGACGCTTCTTTGGTGATTGGATTTGCAAACGGAACATATTCTGTTTCGCCTTGTTCATTTGTTACCGCTCTTGACGGCATTGATGCAAAAAGACCGTTTTTACCTTGAATCAATCTAACACCGTGGATTGCAAAAGCATCGTTGATTGTCAGAGTAGCATAAACCTTTGTTTTGCTATCATCATTATTCAAACGATCAATTCGTGCTGCAACTGTAGTTGCCATAAGTATTCCTCCTTTAATTCATCTCCAAAGGAATAAAGGTACAATACATATCCGACTGCACTTCTTCCTCTGAAATATTTTCGATTTCTTTGAAGTTATCAGCATAAAAATCTGCCTGTTTATCGGTTAACGGTATAAAGTTTTCATCACCGTTATCACCGACAATAAGAATAGGACCGGCATAAATGCTTTGTCCGATTTTTCGATTCCCATCCATGCCGATTAGCTTTGCCTCATCATTTCCGATAACACAAGCTTCATCGTTAAACGGATGTGTGAGTTCAATCAAACCGCCGACAGCGGCGCTAAGATCTTTGTAATCATTGATATGCATATTAAGAACAAGCGGTGTATGATGTGGCGTGATATATACAACTTTTTCACCCTCCATGTCTTCACAAAGGGAAGTATCGAAATTATCAAGTTCTTTATAGCCGACAGAATCGACATAAAAACATTTACTGTCGGAATTTTGTTCTTCGGTTTCAAACAATTTAACAACATCACTGACAGACAAACTTGTGCCTTGATAAAGCGGTGGTCGATTATCTTCATTAAGTCGTATGTATAACGATTCAAGGTTATCTACATCAATATCACCATAATAGACTTGCTTATAAATATTAGCGTCAACGCCTCCTCGTTTTTCAACATAGGACAACGGTGCAAACCTATATGCGTGCTCATCCTTTTCTGAATCAATTTGATATATCTTTACTCTCATATATCCTCCTTACATTTGCTGAACCGACTCTAACGGTTTAGGTTCTTGTGTTTCTATCTTTTCTTTAGCTGAAAACATATTTAATTCATCGAATGCAATTCGAGTTTTATCAATTAGTGCATTGATTAGAACAGGGTGATTGTTTATGAGATATTCATTTCGCAAATTGCTGTCGGGGATAGCAATCAACTCACTCCAATTTTTGCTTTCCTGTGAATATCTAGCATCGTGCATAGCTCTTTTTATATTACAGGCAAGAATATAACTGACTCGGTCAAAGCCGAATTCGTCAATAATGCTTTTCATGAAATCAGTATTCAGGTGATTATCGGCAAAGTTGCAATCAATTGCATTATGAATAGCGGTTGCACAGCGTGAGTTTTCTAAGTCACTTTGACGCCAAATGTCAACCTCATTACAATGTCTTGCTGTATTAAGAGAACTGCGATAAAGAGGGATTTTGTCCGACATTTTCATATCCTCCTTTTTTCTTTGATCTCTCAACGAGTAAATGAATCAAAGCAGCATCCTGCTCCGCCTCCGGTAGTTGATTCAAGAACTCTGCAAGGGTAATGGTTTCTTTTCCTTCCTTTTCATTTTGACAGTTATCACAAATCTTTTCTTTCTTTATGATAATCTCGTCTTTTGAAAAAGTAAGACTCACAATGCTGTTGGCAGTAATGCCGGTTAAAAAGCGAACTGATCGGGGTATAGTTAATCTGCCTCGGTCATCAATTACCTTATACTGTTTATCCATTTTTGACTTTAACCTCCTCGGTAAATTATTTTTTCAGACAGAATCTTGTCCACATCAATCTCACGATCAAACAAAGAAAATTGGAAGTATGACTTCATTCGTTCCGATGTATCGTAATTTGATATGAGAAGTTCTGAATATTGTTTGCCGCCCTCGTATCGTTGAGCAATATTGTTAATTCGGGTAATACCTTCAATAAGAATTCCCGGTCTTTGATATAGCTCTCTGATTTCAGGGCAGTCATTGTATGACAAAAGGAACTTGCCTTGTATATTGCAAAGCGTATTCGCAAGTCTTTCGTGATCGTCCTTTCCAAATCCGCCACCGTCATAATAATCTTCGGTATTGTAATACGGAGGATCACAATAAAAAAAGCTGATTGGTCTGTCATACTGACCTATCAGTTTTTCAAAATCTTTGTTTTCGATAATTGTATTGCGGAGTCTTGCGTGTGCAGCACGAATTAGGGGAAAGTTCTTCCACATATCGTGTGGTTGACTTCCAAAGCTGTCTACACCGGATGCATAACTGTATCGAATCAATGAATAATAATATGCTGCTCGCTGACAATCAGACAAATCATCGTCTTTTAAGCGATTCGTCATATATTCAAAATCTGCTCGTGAATCAAGTGAAAACTCTAACCATTTAATCAATTCTTCCGGCTTTTCCTTAACGCAACGATATAGATTTACTAAATTTTGATTGAAGTCGTTATACACTTCAAATTTGTCAGGGTGTTTATGAAACAGCACCCAACCGCCGCCTCCGAATACTTCAATATATCTACCATAGTTAAGGGGTAGGCGTTTAACAATCTCCTCACGCAGAGCTTTTTTACCGCCTACCCAAGACATAAAGCTGTTCATAATATTTAGGGTAAGCTCTGTGTGTTATTTGTTTTTATATGGTTTTGGCACTGGGTTATATTTTCCGTATTTTTTATCACATTCGTCAACAACTCTTTTATACAGCAAATCCAAATCAACATCGGTTAAAATATGCCAATATTCCGATTTGTGACAAACACGAAAATCGTATATATACCGTCTTGCCGCAGCACACTTTTTTCTTTGTGATTTCGTTTGTGGATTTGGATATCGGTGCAATATTTTTCGTGCCCACCTGTAATCCTCAACAGTAAATGAAATCACACGATTAGCAAGTGCTTCATAGGGTTCCATTACAATCACCATTTTTGTTTAACTCAGCCTGCAGCGATGCAATTTGCTCATTGAGTTTATTCATTCGATTAAGCTGAAAGCAACACATAAAAGCGACTCCGACAGAACCTCCGACCATTACGCCTAAAACAAAACACAACAGATTATTCATCCCATACACATCCCTTCATCTTCACTTTCATTTGGACCTACAATATTAACATAGTCGCTGATAGCTAATAATGCCTCATTGTAGCTTCCGGAATTTGTAACCTTGTCAATCATCTCTTTTGCTTGCTCATCAAGACCGTTTTCTCTAAGGGTACGAGCCGCAATGCCCATAAGATTAAAGATATTGCTGTCTTGACCGATAAGCTCGCAATCCGGTTTTATGACTTCTTGGCTTTTGTTATTAACAACTTCTTCCTTATCAGAAAGTCTGTTGTCTATATAATCTGATAACCAAGTGCCGCCAAATACCTCATGCGTACCGATTCGCCACATAGCAAGCTTAGGAATATTGACATCTGCATTATCAAGTGGGAATAAAAGATTTGTAATTTCACCCGACTTAAACGAGTAGATATCTTCAAATTTGGAATTATTCATAAGAATGTTTCGTTTTATGAAATCCTCGTTAATTCCTTGAAGCCAATCATTAAGGTCACCACCGCAACCTTGAAGAATTAAGCCTTCTTTATCTTTCATTTTGAGCAAATCCTGCTCATTGATTTCCTTAATCATATGTAAGACCACCATCCTTGTTAATATATTCATCTAAAGTATCGAAAGTAGGTATATCACCAGACAGCAAATGTTCAAAATCACTGTCTACACCTAAAAAACTCAAGTCGCTTTCATCAGTAAGTTCAATGTATTCTTTATTGCCAAAGTCAATCTCTTCGGCTGTTACCAATGAACCGGCATGATTAACAGTCACTTTACGCTCAAGTGTTTGCATTTCACAGTTATCATCGTCATAACGCAAATGATAAAGATGTAATCCTTTGGGAACATCGTCTTCGGTTAATCTTTCATTTGCGAAAAGACCGGGTTTTCCGAATATTTCAACTACGGAATATTCGTCAACACTACTGCAAATGTATTTGTTGCCCGATAAATTGAGAACCAATCCTCGCTCAGCAGGACTCATCTGCCAAATATCAGCCGCAAAATCAACTGCTGACACATCTGTATGAGGCAGTTCTCTCGAAACAACTTTTCCGTTTTGATATGTTTCAGTTCCACAGTTTTCTCCGAAATCCTCATCGGCCCACTTGATTGTGAATGTCAATTCGGGATAATGTTTTGAAAGATTACCGATAATTCCTTTCGCCGGTTTCCAGGCTGTTAAAAAATTAAGTTCGTTAGGGTTATCGCTTTTTTGGTATTTGTATGCAAGCGAGGTTGTACCCCAATTCTTAATTGTCCAATCATACCAAGTAGCCGAGTTATAATAGTGAATATTTGAAACTGCTGCTATGCCTAAATTCCATATTTCCTTTTTATCTTCTGTCAAACCATTTGCATATTTCTTCAAATATTCCATGAAATCATCAAAAGTACCCTCACGACTCAAATCCTCGTTTGGTATCTTATCAAGAAAGTCCTTAACAAGAGCAATGCCCTCACGAGTATCTGAACCTTCGGGTATATCCAAATCTTTCGGTATCGGTAAAACCTTCTTAAAATCGATAGAACCTCTGCCAAACGCATCAACCTGAATTGCTTTGAGCATTTCGTCAATCAACTTTTGGTTACCACTGATGGTTAAAATGTTTCGTATATCGTTAGCCATTTAAACCTCCTTTGTTTCTTTCATCAATTATTTTAATTCGCTTCGCAAGTGCTTCAACTACATTTACGGTAACCGCATTTCCTGCTTGCTTATACTGTTGGGAATCACTGAATCCTGCCTCTCGTGATTTCAAATACTGTTCATCGGAAAATCCTTGCAGTCTCCAACATTCCTTTGGAGTAAGTCTGCGAATAAAACCAACAAAGCATTGAGTATCGGCAACAATAATCAGCAATGCAATTTTGTTCTCCTTTTCGTCAAGTTCCACGAATTCGTGAAGTCTTGCATATATATCAGAAAACTCATCCGCATTAAATTCACCAACTAAAACAAGCAACGCTGAATGTTCACCCTTATGCTTGCTTACTCCTGCATTTTGTCTTGCTGTGATACATCTTGCAATTTTAGTGAGTTTAGGATCAGCATTCATGTCAATGAAATAGTAAGTTTGTGACGGTGTAGTAGTTAGTGTATGTACTTCATTCTTTCCTACACGACCTCGTCTCTGTTTTTGCCCTAAGTATGCAATATCAATGCTATCACCGGGTTTAGCGTATTGATAACCAAGTTTTGTGTTACTGATAACAGGAATTAAGTAAAGTCCTGTTTTTCCGCCAAATCCTCCTGCCGAGCTTGTGAGAGTAATTGAAGTACCATCAACGGAGTACACTCTATCACCTTCACTTCCTCGGATGCATCGGACAGTATTTGAAGCAGTTGTTTCAGGGAAAGCAAATATTTCGCCTCGCACTTTTTCTCGATAATAGCAGACAATGTACAATCGCTTTCTTGACTGGGGAACTCCGAAATCCTTGCTGTTATACACTTGCCATGTGACATCGTACCCCAATTCATCCAATGAACTGATGATTTTTTGAAATGTCCTGCCTTGGTCGTGGTTAAGCAATCCGGGTACATTTTCAAGAAGCATATACTTAGGTTTTTTAACGGAAGCGATTCGGGCAATTTCAAAGAACAAGGTTCCTCTTGTGTCTTCAAATCCGCCTCGCTTTCCAGCAATAGAAAAGCTCTGGCAAGGAAATCCTCCGCAAATAAGGTCGATATCGGGAAGTGCATTTGGATTGATTTCTCGTGCATCACTAAAGTACAATCCTCCTTTCGTATCGTATAGAATCTCATATGTTTCCTTGGCTTTTTTATCTATCTCACAAAAGCCGACGCACTCAAATCCGCCGACTTTATCAAGTGCAGATCTAAAACCGCCTATTCCCGAAAACATATCAAGATATTTGATTGCCATAAGGCATCAGCCTTATATTTACTTTTATCACCTCACATACTCATTACAGGACCATCAGACTGTTCATCAGCAAGATCGTCTGTAGTTTCTTCTATGCACATAGCATTTTGCTCTTGCTCAATTTCCTGCTCTGTGAGTTTTCTAAAACTATCTTCCTTCGGAACAAGAGCCAATGTTCTGCCATTATCCCAATTCATATGAATTGAACCGATATCATCGACAAATTGCACCGTACCTCTTGTGCCGGGTGGAACTGCTTGAGGATCCTCCATAGAGATGAGTTCAAGTCGAGTGCCTTTATGATACTGTTCCTTATATTGCTTTGATTCTTTTTCAAGTTTTAATAATTCGTTTATTACTAACACCTCCAAATAATAAAAGGCGACTGATTCAATTCAGTCGCCTTCATTGTATTTAGTTTAATTTTAACCCTTTTCTCGCTATTTTTATCGCATCAATAATTATTTTAAAGTTCTTATCATTATATAATTTTCTATCAATTATATCTTGAATCAGCATTTCATTTTCCAACAATATACCTTTTGAGAATTGTAATAATTGATGTGAATTATTGTTAATTCCTCGTATGTTTATACTTTTAAAATCTATGTGATTATGGTTTATATGTTCTTTTGATATATTCCATAAAAATTCATCACTGGTTATTACATAAAGTGCAGATAAAAATTTTTTGCTAAAATATCTGTCGCTTTTATTAAGTTCTTTTATTATATCCAAAAATCTTTTTTTATGTTTTTGTCCTATAAACATATAAATCGCCTCCATATTTATATAATAATATATTTAGTACGACACAATAGCAATTGTTCATTATTGTATATATAAAATGCAATAACGTTTTAAATCATTTATTCCTGTCCCGATTTAAGGGAATATTATAAACGGATTTGGTAATCCTCATTGGAATCTCACCAGTCCCATCCAAGCGACCCGCTGCCATAGCGGAAGTATCATTATAAGTTTGTACTTTCATTGCAATCTCTTTCTCACCACTGAAAGAGAAAAGATATTACTGTTATTCGCTCCCTGTAACAGATCATGGCGCAGTAATACTTTATGCTGAAACGATTTTATACCCCTCATACAAACTAACGTATTTATAATATTGGTATTCTGTTTTATAAAAGGGAATAAACCCTTTCATAAAATAGAAATTTCTGGGGTTCATTTTTCGGGGGTATTTTCAAAAAAAGCCAAATATTTTAAAATTTTTTTTCTTGCTCCACTTATAGATTCATATATTGATGAAATATGTTTTCCTTCTTCTATTGCAATTTCATTATATGTTTTACCATCAATATAATATTTTATGAATCTTCTTTTAGGTTGAGGTGAAAGCATATTAATTGCCTTTGCTACATTCGTGTTATCATCAAGATTAATTTCAAGTGAGTGAATTTGTTTGAATCTATTTGATGAAAAAAATTCAATTGGCTTTTATCGTCTCATTCGATGTTTTGCATCGTTATTGTTGTATTTAATGATTGCTTTTGTATATTCAATCCATTCTTTATTTGTCAAAACAGTATAATTTGAATTTAATATTTTATTTATATCGGTTTTATTAATTTCGAATGTTGCATTGATGACAATAACATATGGATTTCCCTGATAATTCTGATAGTCATTGCTGATATCATATATTTCTAATATTTTTTTCATATTTCCTCCGATTTTTTATTTTGTTAAAAATCGAAGTCTATGGGTATCTCGCAATAAATTGCTTCCACAAATGAAAAAAGGAGTGTACATCTACACTCCTTCTACAAATTATATTTACATAATAAGATAAAATAAAAACAGCAAATCTATACATGAAAATAAGCATAGATTTGCTGTTCTAGAACGAAAAGTAAAACTGCAAAAGCGTTAAGTTAAAATTCAATAGTGTTATCAAACTCAAAAAAATTCGACAACATTGCATTTTTAATTTACGATTTGTAAAAATGATTATATTATCTTATATAAATATAAAAATCAAATAACATTATTGCGTATTTTCCTTACAATTTATCACAATTTTTTTATTTCTATATTATTATTTGGTATCCTGTTCAAAACGGTCTAACAATTCATCTAATATTTTAAATGTGAATTGCCTGTCCTTAGGTAATAGTTTCATCATTCTATTAGAAAGTTCATTTAATTTTATTTGAGTACCAATCTGTGTTTCACAGCAAAACAAATAATCAAAAGATATGCCTGATAAGTTTGAAAACTTTATAAAAAAATCTACACTTGGTTCTCTTTTTCCAGTTTCAATATGGCTCATATATGTTGTATCATAACCTAATAATTCCGCAAGCTTTTCTTGAGATAACTTATTTTCTTTACGGTATTTTTTTATAACTTTTCTATAATAATCGGTTTCCATATCAGCACCTCTTTCAATAAATATAGTATAGACAATTTACAAGTTATATTTAATTGCCTATTTGTCATTTATTGACAGTTGGTCATTATTTTGCTAATATATATCCAAATGCGAGGTATAATAATGAATCAAAAAATAAAATTTCTTCGTGAAACATTAGGACTGACCGAGAAAGAAATATCTTCTTTTTTAAACATATCATCATATAAGTATACTTCCTTTGAAAAAGCAATGACAATTATACCATGTGATATTTTAATACTTCTTTCAAAAATTTATGGAATCAATATAGAAATGTTGATTGACAGTAAATTTGATAACCAAGATTTACTGTTCGAATTGAAATCTCAAGGAATTATTGGAGAAAAAAACATATTAGAAAAGTTAAAGCAAAATTTATTGCAGGATAATATTAAATTGACATATCGTTCAGTAAAAAAAATCAAAACTACTTATCAGGAAAATATTATTTACTTTTTGAAAGAACTCATATATAACAGTGGAATGAGTCTAATTGATTTTGCGAAGTACATTGATATAAATAGTAAAAATTTAGATTTAATACTTCAAAAAAAACGCTTTATTGAACTAAACGAACTTATAAGTATTTCAGAAAAGTTTAAGATTTCAGTAGACGATATAATTGGTGAATAGAGCAAAATAAATTTTTATATTTGTTTATTGAGTTTTGTTTATATATTACCGTTCTATATATAACTATATTGAATTAGTCAAGACCTCCGGCTAAGCCGGAGGCTTGAGTAAGCCATAGAAGGGCTTTTTACGGACACAACCCCTAAAGGGGCGCTGAAAAGTTTGCCGACCGCATTGTTTTTTCAGGCTACCCCTAAAGGGGTTATTTTTTCGCCTACTTGTTCACGCTACCCGTAAACGGGTCCACAAACTCTTTCAATTCTATTTGGTCTGCTATTTTATCTTCAGTCAATTGATTTCGTATGTACTCTTGTATTTGCTTTTTGTTGCGTCCCACTGTATCTACGAAATATCCTCTTGCCCAAAAATGTCGATTCCCATACTTATATTTCAAATTTGCATGTCGGTCGAATATCATCAGACTACTTTTTCCTTTTAGGTATCCCATTATTTGTGACACACTATATTTTGGTGGTATGCTTATCAGCATATGTACATGGTCTTGACACAATTCTGCTTCTATTATCTCTATTCCTTTCTGCTTGCATAATTGTCTCAATATTTTTCCTATATCTACCTTGATTTCTCCGTAGATTGCCATTCTTCTGTACTTTGGTGCAAACACCACATGGTATTGAGATCTCCACTTCGTATGGTCTAAACTGTTTATGTCTTTCTCTTTCACAATTAAGACCTCCTTGATATTTTAGTTTTGGTCGGCAAACCTACTTCTAATATATCAAGGTGTTTTTATTTTGTCACTTCTTTCCTCGCTAAAGCTTTTCCTTTCCCACCTGCATAGCAGGTGGTTGCCTTTGTTGCAAACAATACAAAGAATACGGAGAGAGCTATATTTGCCCTCTCCGTATTCTTTTAGAATTTGAATTTGTTCATTGCCGCAGGTTCTTTAGGCTGATGAAAAACCATTAGACATGCAGAATTTGAAGTTGATATGCCAATTATTAATGCCAATGCAGCAAATGAACTTCCAAATTTCATTATGAAATTTTTAAATTTTTGCATCTTTTAACCTCCCTCCGATTTTACTTAGTATTAATGAAAATGCTATTAGGTCTACCCCATAGCAAAATGAAAAACAATATTTATTTGAAATTAATCTATGAAAGCCGAATATTTCTAAAATAATGAACACTAAAATTAATATAGTAGCTAAACCTCTACTTATTAATTTAAATCTCTTTTTTTGTTTTCTTGAAAATGGTTTGTTGTCATCCTGAATAGGTGATAAGAATATTATAGCAATTGCTCCGATAATCAAGACGCTTGTTGAAACTTCAAATACAGTATTGAATTTTTTTATTATTAATATTAGAAATAGATAGCTAGCTAATGACATTAACCCACATTTTAAATAATTATTAGCATGATAACCTCCACAAATTTTTCTAAATGACGAAAACGAAAAAATAAAAACAAACGAAGAAATAAATTCGTTAAAAATTATTGAAAGAATAAATAATAAACTATAACTTAAAAGAATCACTATGGTTGTTTCAAAACAAAAATTATATATTTCTTTGTCCTCAGATTTTATAATATTACTATCAATAAATTTATTTGTTATTTTTTTTGCTAATATCTCAATCATTTTTAATTTCTCCATAATAAAAAGCACTATCTATACAATAGTGCTTAAATCTATATAATTTATTATTTATGTAATTTCGTTGATTAAAAATACATAAGTGTTAATTTCCTATTACTACATATGATGTAAAAATGTTATTTGAAAATGAGAATTTAGAATATCCATTATATTTTTTTGCTATAAGGGATATACTTTTTAATCCATACCCATGATCTTTTTTATTAATTTTAGATGTTTTTAAATTATTAGAATCTACAGCAGTGTTTTTTATATTTATTATAATATCGTGCTTGTCAACCATAATAGAACCCCATATTTCTTTTTCACTTCTAACCTTCTGACAAGCTTCTATTGCATTATCAAGAATGTTACCAACTATAACCGCTATTTCAATTTCATTAATGGTGATAGATTCTTTATATTGATATGAAAGATTAACATTTATATTTAATTCATCACACTTGTTTAATTTATTTTCGATTATAGAATCAATTGATGGGTGACCGGTATCAATAATTTTACTTGATTTTTCTATAATATCAATATTACTTTGTAATTGTTCTATAGCATTGTCTATTTTACCGACCTTTAATTCAGCAATAGTACCGATACAAGTGCTTTTCATATTATGACGCATTTGTCTTATTTCTTCATGCGAAGATTGTAGATTTTCATAATGTTTAGTTTGTTCAGTAATGTTTTCTTTTAGCAATTTCAATTCATATTCAGACTTGGCTAATTTATTTTGATTTCTTATGATTTCAAATGTTATTATATTTGATAAAATTAAAAGTATACTTGCAAATATAAATGTTATTTTTAGTTGATTGTTGTCTATAATCCACATTATTTGATACATTAAAAATAATAAAATAATGGTAGTAATTGGTAATATACTTAAGATTAATAAATATTTAGTGCTCAAATTATTAACATTAAACTTCTTTTTACTAATTTTCACAAAAAGAATTATTAAAAAAGTAATAAATTTTGATAGTAGAATACCTAATGAATATATTTGCGGTTCAGAATTAAGATTCGCAAAATTTTTTGAACTTACAATCATTAATATTCCACTTACAAGCATTTCACCAGCAACACCTATAATTATATATGTCACAGACAAAATCAACTTAATATATTGTTTTGATTTAAAAATTTGGCTTATTAAAAAAACCATAATTATTGAACATAATAATAAAATTGATCCTTGAAATAAAAAAGATATTATAATTTGATAAATCGAGATAATAGTATAAATGCAAATAATTTGATTTTGCTTTGTTATTCTTTTATCTAAAAAGGAGCTAATAAATATATTCGCAGAATATACTTCAAGCAATGCACCTAAAATTAAAGATATATATTTAATTACCATTAGAATCTCCTATTAATATATTCAGAATATGCTTCCTTAGTTTTTAACCTTTTACGTACGCTCATCAAAACAGATTCTCCATTTTTCATACGAATTTCACTTTCTCCAAAATCTTTTATATGTAGCATATTAACAACAAATCCTTGATGAGATTTTACAAAATCGTGTATTTTAAGGAATTTATATATTTCATCAATTTTGCCAACTATTTCATAGCTTTCCCCATTGTACAAATGGAAAACCAGATGTCTGTTGTATCCTTCAATATAACATAAATCTTTTATTTCAAGATTAACTGAATCATTCTGCCATTTAATAGGGATATATTTATGTATTTCAGTATACTTCTTGATAATTCTCTGAAATGTTTTATTGAATTCAATTTTGTCTATAGGTTTTCTCAGAAAGTTTAAAGGCTCTGTTTCAAAACAGGAAAACACATAGTCAGGGTGATTGGTTATATATACTATTATTAGAGCGGGAAACTCACTGCGTAAATATTTAGCAAGTTCAATACCATTCATATCACCGAGCTCTATATCAAGGAACAATATGTCCGGCTCGTTTTTTAGGCAGAACGAAATTAACTCCTTAGCAGAATTAAAAGTCTCAATTACTCCTTCAGAGTTTTCATCAAAATTTGATAATATATATTCTTTAACTATTTCGCAATATCTTTGCTCATCATCACAAACTAATATTCTCATATTTCACCATGAATATTTATAATTTGATAATATTATATCAAATTACTTTTAAATATTAAATAGCAAATTCATATTCGTTAAGAAAATATACAAAATGGTAGTTTCCTAAATATAAAATAGTTTATATGATATTTAATAAATGACAAGTGTTATATGGTGTATTTACTATTCTTGATATAACAAAATTTACACTTTTGAATATTTTCACAACAATTTTTATATTTTGTCGAAAAAATAGTAAGTAAAATGGTAAATTGAATAAAAAAGAAATTGCTATATATGATGACAAATTAAGAAATATGTTGTGTTAGGAGATTTTTATGAATAACAAATTAATAGATATTATAAATTCTATTTGTGAAAAAAAGGTTGTAATAGACGAATTTACAAGTTTATCTAATGATCTATCTTTTACATCAATACATTTTGTGCAACTAATTGTTGAAATTGAAACGGCATTTGGTTTTGAGTTTGAAGATGATGAAATGGATTTGGCGAAGCTTGATTGTGTTGGCAACCTGAATAATATTGTTTGTTCACATATTTGATTATCTGTTCATTTTTAAATTTTTAATATATCGCTTTTGGGAGATTTAATTTGTGTCTAGAGTAGTTTTTATAGGGTTGAGTGCAGATGGTCATATCAATCCTACATTATCAATAGTAAAAGAACTTATGTTACGTGGTGAAGAGGTAATATATATTGTATCAAATAAGTATAAGGATTTAATTACTGCTGTAGGTTGTAAACAAATTGAGTTTAAATATTCTAGATTTTTATTCGGTTCATATCATTTAAATTCAAAAGGCAAAAGAACAGAACAAGAATTTTTAAATAGCATTGAGCAGTTTTACGAATCTTTAGAATATCAAATAGCTTTGGCAAATAAACTGAAAATTTTAATACAAAATTTAGATGCTGATTATATTATTCATGATTCTACAATATTCTATATTAAATATATATGCAGTGAGCTACATATACCGTGCATAAGTTCTATTACATTATTTGCATTAAACGAGAAAATGTTTGTTAAATCAAAGATGTTATTATCAGATTTTTATAGTGTCAATTTGGAAAATACTCCTGAATTTGTAATTGATCAGATAAAACAAATTGAATTAAAGAGTTATTCAAAATATGGATACAAACATGAATTCTTAGACAATTCAATGACAAAGCAAGAATTAAATATAGTATATACTTCCAAAGAATTTCAACCATATTCGAATTTTCTTGATAGTTCATATCACTTTGCTGGTAATAATCTTCAATATAGAAAATCAATAGAAATAAAACAAGATTATAATTTGTCAAATAAACAATATGTTGTACTGATTTCTTTTGGCTCGATTATAAGCGATAATAAAGATTTAGTCGATTTATACTCAAAAATAATGAAATATTTTAGTAAGTATAATGCTACATTTATTTTAAATATTGGCAAACTACAAAAAACGATGTTCGATTTTATTCCCCATAATTTTATTTTGAAAAATGGAATTAATCAATTAGAATTATTAAGTTTATCGGATTTATTTATTACACATGGGGGTATGAATAGCGTAAGCGAGGCAATTCAATTAAATACTCCGATGATTGTCATGCCTAAAGGAATGGATCAGTTTATAGTGGCAGAACAAGTTGAAAGAACTAATATAGGTAGAATAATAAAAAGTAATAAGATTGATTTTGATGAATTAGAAAGTATGGTTTCAAAAATATTAACTAGTCCTAATTATAAGCAAAATATAGAGTATATTGCTAGTACATATCGAAATACTGGAGAGGATAAGGTGGCGGTTGATAAAATACTCGAGTATGTTAGAAAATAAATAAAATTTCTAATTTGAATTTATAAAGAAAAGAGTGAGTTGAGTGTTAATTTCGGAATTATTAAGTCGACAAAATAATAGCAATAAAATTGCTATCAAATATGAGAATCAAGAGATTTCATACTGCGAGTTGTACAGAAAATCTGAAATGCTTTCTTTTTCTATTATAAATTATGTAAATAGAGAAAATAGCAATATTGCAATATTGCTCCCTAATTCTATTGACTATGTAATTGCTTATTTTGCCATCACAATTTCAAAAAACGTAATTGTTCCGATTGGTGTACAGTCTAAACCAATGGAAATAATTAACACAATAGATTACTGCGAAATTGATTTGATTGTTACAAGTTATGCTTATCGAGAGATAGTGCGTAAGTGTTTTGAAAATTACAGTTTTACTGTGTCAGTGTTGTTTGTCGAGGATGGTACTATAGAAAAATTTAATACTGATAAATATCAAAAGCATAAATCGGATAGTATCATAGAGGGTGATGATTCGGATATGGTTGTAATTATGTTACATACTTCTGGAACTACGAGTAAGCCCAAACGTGTAATGCTAACACATAAAAATCTTATATGCAATATAGAATCTAATATAGCATCATTGAATCTTTCTGATAAAGACGTAACTTTAATTTCAATGCCAATACATTTTGGATATTGCAATACGGCACAATTATTGACACATATATACCTAGGAGCGTCAATTATTATTTTAGATGGGGTATTTTGGCCAAAACGTTTTTTCGAAATCATACAGAAAGAGAAAGTTACAAATTTTACAGGTGTACCGTCAATGCTTTTAATGTTACTTGACTATAGGTACGCAAATAGTTACGACATAACTAGTTTGAGGTATATATGTTTCGGAGGCGGCAATATGCCTGTCGATAAATTAAAACTTTTAATTGAAAAATTCAAGACGGTTGGATTTGTTCAAACTTATGGACAAACAGAGGCATCTCCAAGGCTTACAGCTTTATTACCAGAAGATTCTGTTACTAAAATTGGTTCTGTTGGAATACCTATTTCTAATGTATCTATAAAAATTTGTAGTGAAAATGGTCGAGAAGTAGAAAACAATAAAATAGGTGAAATTGTTGTAAAAGGTCCGAATATAATGAAGGGATATTATAAGCAACCTGAAATTACAAAAAAAGTTTTAAAATCAGGCTGGTTGCATACAGGCGATTTGGGGTATTTGGATGATGATGGATATCTATATATTTCAGGGAGAATAAAGAACATGATAATCTCTGGTGGCATTAATGTATATCCAGAAGAAATAGAGGAGGTGTTAATGAATCATGTTGCTGTAGCAGAATGTTGTGTTATTGCCGAAAATCATTTGTTATTAGGAGAGGTACCTATAGCTAAAATAGTTTTGAAAGAAAATAATTATTCTAAAGAGAATTTTCGCGAGTATTTGCAAAGATATTTAAGTGATTATAAGATACCTTATCGATTTGATTTTGTTGATTGGCTACCTAAAACATATAATGGCAAAATACAAAGATATTAGAGAATACTTATGTAGTATTATGTGTGGGTGTTATTGTTATGAATGTTAATGTATCTGGAATTGTTGTAGTGATTACTGGAGCTTCTCGAGGAATCGGTAGAGCCTTGGCAATCGAATTTGCAAAGGAACAAGCTTGTGTAGTGGTTAATTATAATCGCAGTTATTTTGAAACGAAAAAATTAATGGACGAAATTAATGCCTATAACAATAATTGTTTATTTGTACAAGCAGATGTTACAAAACAGGAAGATGTGAAGAAACTTTATAATGAAACAATTAAAAAATATGGAAGAGTTGATGTGTTAATTAATAATGCTGGCATTTGCGAAGACAGCTTGATACATTTAATGTCTAAAGAAAAATGGCAAAAAGTTATAGATACAAATTTGACAGGTGTATTTCTATGTAGTCGTACTTTTTCAAAAGCAATGATTCATCAAAAAAAAGGAAAGATAATTAACATTTCTTCGCTTAAAGGGCAGGAGGGAAATCCAGGACAAGTTAATTACTCGGCCTCCAAAGCTGGGCTAATTGGTTTTTCAAAAGCATTAGCAAAAGAACTTGGTGATTTTAATATAGCAGTGAATACAATTTGTCCTGGCTTTATTGTGACGGATTTGAATAAACATAACGTAAAAAAAAGACTCATTGCAGAGAAGAGAAGTACTTTAAAAATAGATCATGGAATGAAAAATGTTATTAATTTTATACTTTTTTTAGCTTGGACAGAAATAGAAGGAATAAGCGGAAGAGTTTTTAATTTAGATTCGAGAATTTTGTAATCTCGATTTTAAAACAACATTTAACTGTATTTTTACAGATAATAAAGAAAAGCAAATTTGGTGGATTTTTATGAGAGAAAATTATTGTAAGATAAATACTATTAACCATGGGTAGCACAAGTTTAGTGATATTTACTTCGAATTAAATTAATTAAATATAAACAAAAAATCATTAAATAAAGGAGTTAAAAAATGAACAAAAAATTTAATTTTACTATTGACGAGAAATTTATTGATTACTTTTCCTCTTTGTATCAAGTTTTTCTGTATTTGGTGGATAGTTGTCAATTACAGTGTGAGCAATGCTTATATAAATTAGATAATAATTTTACTCTTTCCAGAAAAGATATTGAACCTAAACATGCACTTTGGATGGTTGAAGATTTTTATAAGCTAGGTGCGCGTAAATTAACGCTTATGGGAGGAGAACCAACATTATATGGAATTGAGGAAAAAAGAAAACCGTTTTTTGAACTAATCGAACATGCAAAAAACATTGGATATGAATATGTTAGGATTGATACAAATGGTCAATTTGAAACATCGCTTTTAGATAATCCTGCAATGAAACGATTGGATGAAATTACATTTAGCCTTGATGGTCCAAATGCTCAGATAAATGATTCGATTCGCGGAAATGGTTCGTTCAAAAAAGCAGTTGAAAATATAAAAAGGGCTGTTGAACTAGGTTATAATGTTAATATTACTTGCTGTATTTCTAACAAATTATGTGAACGTAACAAACAAGGAGAATTATATATTAGCGAAATGATTCATTTTACTAATTCTTTGGGAGTTACTTGTATCAATTTTCATGATCTTTTTAAAAGTGGTATTCCACGTGATTTTTGGACTGGAAATTTGGATATCACTGTTGATCAATGGTTTGAAGTATGGACAGAATTACAACGTAATATTGAGGCTAATGTTTATCCGATTCCAGTTAGAATTCCGCAATCATTTGTTACGGAGGATGAATTTAATTCTTCTCCAGATTATTATGGATATTGTTCCGTAAAAACTGGTGACAGAATTTTAGTACATCCAAATGGTATTATGCGTGTATGTTCATTAATGATTGGAACTCCTTATGGTGTGGCAAGGTATCATGATAATGTAATTGAATGGGATAATGGATATACAAATGAAACATTGGCTCATGCAATGGATGAAATGTTGCCTTGTACGAATCAAAACAAATGCAAAACTTTTGGAAATATGAAACCATTATGCGTATCATTTAAACCCAAGCAGAATGAATTTGTATGGAAACTAAAGCTTGCCTGGGAGAATAAAAATGGCTAAACTAATTGTCTTTGAGGGTATAGATGGATCAGGAAAGACAACTATAGCAAAACATTTGAAGAAAATGTTAGGTGCTGATGCGTGTTTTATAAGCAAAAAAAGCACTGATGCAAGTACAGCATTTCAAAAACAATTTATGTCTGAAATTAATCCTATTCTATGGGGACGAAAACCAAACGAAGCGATTTATGAAATTGATGAGTCGACATGGCTTTATTTACATATGTTATGGTATCACATGTTACAAGAATATGTGATCCGTCCTAATTTAAATCAGTATGAATATGTAATAATGGATGGATGGTTTTATAAATTTTTAGCAAGGCACTATGTTAATAATAAAAAGGATTATAATGAAGCTGATTATTTAATGAAGAAACTTTTAAGGCCTGACTACATTTTTTTACTAAATGCATCGCCTAAATCTTGTTATAACAGGAAAGGAAAAATTAAAGCATCCGAATGTGGAATTCATAATGATAAAATATTAAAAAAATTATCTATTTTAAATTTTTGTAAATATCAAGAAGAAGTATATTCAGCGTATTTGGAAATATTTAAAAATTCAGAAGTTTCCATTATAGATGCTGAACAAGGAATAGACAGCATTATTGAAACTATCATGTTGGAAGTGAATAATAATGATTCTAACAAAAAATAAAATAATTGAAGAGGTAAATAGTAAAATTGAAATAGCGCCCTTTTCAATCTCAATGGTTAATAATAACAGTTATACTGTTCATTTGGGCTCCAAATTACTCATGTATACTTCTGATTATGTCGATACCGCTATAAATAATCCAGTCAAAGAAATTATAATATCAGATAAAGGGTTCGTGCTTGAAAAAGGACATTTTTATGTAGGACATATTGAAGAATGTATAGGAAGTGATTACTATGTACCTGTATTGCACGGGATAAAAGAAGTTGCTATTAAGGGATTATTTGTTCATGTGACTGCAAATTTGATTGATATTGGAAATCATTGTAATTTTTCTTTGCAGCTATTTCCAACAGAAAACATAAAAGTGTATCCCAAAATGGATATTGCGCAGGTTTCTTTTTGGCAAGTAAGTGGAAATATTAAACTTTATAAAGGTAAATATAAAGGGGTAAAAGGGCCTGCTTCTTCGCAAAGCTATCGACACTTTAATATGTATAGGGAGTAATAAAAATGATATTAACCGGTTCAGAAATCAAAAGAAATGTAACTTTGGGTCGTATCGTGATAGAACCATTTAATGAAAATCAAATTAATCCTAATAGTTATAATTATAGATTAGGTGAAACTTATATTGAAATTAATAATGATACTATGATTGATTTAAAAAGCTCGCAAAGAAAAATGCAAATCCACACATTACCAGATAAAGGTATCATTTTTTCCCCGAATAGAATATATTTGTGTAATACATATGAAACCATAGGAAGTGAGCACTATGTAACATCGTTAATTGGAAAAAGTTCTATGGGTAGGCTTGGAATGTTTCTTCAGTTATCTGCTGATCTTGGACATCAAGGGGAAATTCACAAGTGGACACTTGAAATAAAACCCATTATACCAATTAAAGTGTATCCACATATGATTATTGGACAAGTCACTTTTTGGAAAACACTTGGCAGTTATACCAAGAGCAATGGTTATTATAAGAAATTTGACATGCCCAAAGAATCGCGGGGGACTGACTATGATTTTGACAGGTAATGGAATAAGAAATGCAATAGGACAGAAAAAAATACTTATAACACCCTTCAATGATAATCATATCAATCCAAATAGTTATGATATTTCTATAGGAAAAACTATTAGCTATTATCATGACAATAAGACACTTGATATGAAAATCGAGAGTAAATATATCACTAAAAAAATACCAAAATCTGGCTTTGTTTTAAAAAAAAATAAATTCTATTTTGCAATGTCAAAAGAAAAAATACAAACAGAATATTTTGTTCCATTATTACATAATCGTTCAGGTGTGGCAAGAAAAGGTCTTTTTACTCATATTACAGCAGATCTTTTACAGATTAATCATAATGGACATGTATTAATCCAATTATTTGCACTTTCAGATACAATTATATACCCTGAACAAATTGTGTCACAAATATCTTTTTGGAAAACAATATAAAGGAAAAGTAAAATATGAATGTTTTAACAATAGAAGAAATTAAAAAATTAAATTATACTGATTTTTTATCTTTAGTAGACCAATGGAATGTGCCACCAGGTTCAATTTCAACTATAAATGAGTGGGCTGTATTCGGTCATGTAAATAAAGAATCAAGGGTTCTTGAAATTGCTTGTTCAACTGGTTTCTCTGGTAGAGAACTTTCAAAATTTACTGGTTGTTCTGTTTATGGAATTGATATATGTGAAAGTTCTATACAAAAGGCCCGAGCTGCTGCCCAACATTATGCTCCTGAATGTGATCTGTATTATGAACAAATAGATTTATATGAATTTGTTACAGATAGAAAATTTACTCATATTATAATTGGAGCTGCGATACAATTTTTTAAGGATAAAGAACGATTGGTGGATATTCTTTCAACACTTTTGGAAGACGGAGGTATTATATTGGCATCTCCATATTATTTAAAAGGAAAGACATTACCGAACGACTTAATTCAAGAAGCTGAGAAAGTTATAGAAATAACCCCAACCAATTTTGGATATAATGTTGCAATGGATTATTATAAAAATTTTGAAATTATATATCAATCAAGAAAAGATATTATCATAGAAACTAAATGTCAAATGGAAAAGTACACATATGACACCATTAGAAGAAGTTGTGAACTTTCCCATATTAGTTATAATCAAGAAATTTTCAACTACCTATACCAACGTTTGTATGAAATTAAAAATGTATGCAATAAAATACATTCATATCATTCATATTCGGTATTGGTATTACGGTTTACTCAACAAATCTATCCTAATCGGTTTGTTGAGATGTTTTGAATATGAATACTATTCAAGCCGCTGAAGCGTTTTTTAGAATGTACCAGAAATATGGCTTCAAATCGATAATAAATCATAGTATTATATCTAACGATCCAACATTACTATATTTAAATTCTACAATGGTACATTTTAAGCAAAAAATGAATGATAAAGAATATATTGAAAATACAGTATTGCTACAGGATTGTTTTCGGAATAATAGTAACTCTAAATCTTTAAATGCTTTCTCAATGATAGGAGTTTCAGCCATGATAGAAACTCTTAGTTCAGCTTTTGAATATCTTTGGAGATATATAACAGATATTTTGAAACTCAATAAAGAAAGCATACATTGTGTTATTCATCGTAATGATGAAGATTTAAAAACACTTTGGTCGAAGTTTGGTTTAATGGATAATATACATTTTACCGATGAAAATGACGAATTATATTCGACGCGTTGGAAATATGGCTTAGGATATAATTTTTATGGACGAGGATTAACTTTGGTACATGATTGTTCTGATATCAATCCTTGCTCAAATAATTGCGGAATCTTTTGTGGATGTTCAAAATATTTACAATTCGGAAATGTTATTATTATCGAAAATGAAGGCGTACGATATATTGATATTGGTTGTGGACTTGAACGATTACTATCATGTAAATATATGCACGATATATATAGTATCCCTGAAATTAAATACAAGGTGCAAAACATACCTGCATTTATAAAAAGTATCGAAACACGCAACTACATATATAATATAATTAAAAGTTTGGATAAAATGTTTGATAGCGGAATTGCTTTAGGAAATCACAAAGAACAATATATTTTAAAAAAATATATTCGACTATTTACTGATATTCTTGCGAATTACAGTGAAAATGAATACACAATAGAAAACCTCTTTCCTAAAATAGAGCAAATTTCTTTTTTGTTTACTGATGAAAACAAAACCGCCAAGCAATTATTTCTTAAACAAGAAGTGGAAAGATATTGTAATAGGTTATTTCAAAATATAGCATCAGGAGATAGGTTTATTAAAAATTCAAAATTACCTAATGAAGAAAAGTTACTAATCTTAAAGGAACGATATGGTTTAACTGAGCAAATATCAAACAACTTAATTAATAATAATGAAATTAGGAGATGAAATCTTGAGAATAATAGGAATTAATTCAAAATATGATGCTGGTATGAACGAAATATATTCTGGTGGATGTGCCTATATTTGTGATGGAGAAATTATTATAGCCATGGCTGAGGATCGTATTTCACGAAAAAAGAATGATGGCGGTTTCAAGGAATCCCTTGCATATATTTATGGTGAATATAATTTAACAACAGACGATATAGATTATTTTTATATTAGTTTTTATGCTAATCCATTAATTCCAAATGAAGAAATGATTAAACTTCATTTAAAGTTATTAGGTATAGAAAAAGAACCAGAAAAACTTGTTGTAATGCCTTCGCATCATTTATCGCATGCTTGTCTTGCATACTTTTTATCTCCTTTTGAAGATGCACTTATTATGGTGGCGGATAATGAAGGCTGCTTATTAAGCCCTAAAAGTGCCAGAGAAAAGGGTGTTATATTTAATGATTGTGAAAGAAATAGTTATTATTGGGCACATGGAAATTGTATAACTCTAATCGATAGAGATTTTCAACATTCAGGTGAAGTGTGTTTTGGAAAGGCGTACAATAAATTTAATGAATATATTGGTTTTGGTAGTTATTTAAATGTTGGTAAAACAATGGGGTTAAGTTCATATGGCACTGATGTTTCCGAATGGGAAAATATAGATCTGTGGTATATAGATGAAAATGGCAATCTTCACTCAAACATCACAGAAACCCATGACAGTTTTGATGATATCACCTATTTTTTTAAAAAACATGGTTTGAGTGTTAAACATAATTTAAGCTATGAAACAGACGAATACAAAAATCTTGCATTTTTTGTTCAACATCAATTGAATAAGTGGAGTGTAATAAAAATGCAGGATTTGATTAAAAAGTATGGAATAAAAAACATATGTGTTTCTGGAGGAGTAGCTCTTAACGGAATTATGAATTGCGAACTTGAAAAAAGACTTCAAGCAAGTGTGTTTGTACCGCCATATTGTAGCGATCCTGGACAAGCGTTAGGAAATGCCATATATGGATATATACAGCAAAGTGGCAAATCAAACAATTCGTTTATTAAGAAAATAAAATTTGAAAATTATATTTATCTAGGAACAGAATACAGTTATACTAGAATACATGAGGAATTAATATCATTATATAAAAACGATTCACGAATTGAAATGATATTATCAGATAATATTTTTAAAATAGGTGCAGAAATGATTGCAGATGGTAAAATAATCGGTTTTTATCAAGGAAGAAGTGAATATGGTGCACGAGCATTGGGAAATAGAAGTATTCTTGCGGCACCAAATAGTATAGAAATTAGAGATAGAGTAAATACTTTAAAGGGTCGTGAACTTTTTAGGCCATTAGCACCTGCTGTAATTAGTGAAAAATGGGATTTATACTTTGATGGAGAAAAGTCAATTCTTGATACTATGATGTTGAGAGTGGTAAATGTAAAGCTTGATCGGCAAAAGGAAGTTTGTGGCATAACACATATAGATGGAACCGCTCGAGTACAAGAAGTAACAAAAAAAATAAATCCCAATTTTTATCAGTTAATAACTGAATTTTATAAGATAACCCAAATCCCTATGGTTATTAACACATCGTTTAATAAAGCTGGTGAACCTATTGTAGAATCACCAAAAGATGCAGTAGAATCATTCTTAGCAATGAACTTAGATGGTTTGATTTGTGGAAATTATCTCTTGAGGGTGAGGCAGTGAACAAAAATTTATTTGAGACAATTAGAAATTCATGGAATAGTACAATGCCTCTTCATCAAAAAATTAACAGAGAAATATATGATGAAGCTTTTAAGAATCGTAAATTTTTTGTTTTTTCTTCTGATGAGAAGAATTTTATTGAAAAATATGTTAATCCAAAAAATAAAAATGTTGTTCAATTATGTTGCAATAACGGTGTTGAGTTAATGTCTTTTAAAAATCTTGGTGCTAACGACTGTTTGGGAATTGATATATGTGACGAAGCCATTAGAGAAGCACAAAAAAGATGCGAAAACTTGTGTTACAATATAGATTTCGTTCAAACTAATGTTTATGATATAGGGAACCAATATAATGGAAAATTTGATATTATTTATATTTCGGTAGGAACAATTCGCTGGCTTCCAGATCTTTCATTGCTTTTTAGAATATGTAATTCACTTCTCCGTAAAGGCGGAAAAGTGTATATTTCAGAAGTTCATCCGATTGCAGAGATAATTAATGATGATAGGGAATCGAATAAAAGTCCGTTAGAAATAATATATTCCTATAATCATAAAGTAAGAGTTAAAGATTATGGCAGTTTGGATTATGTTGGACATACAGATCTTTTAAAAGTAGAAAGAATATGGTTTTTGCATTCGTTTACTGACATAATCGGGAATATGATAAATAATAACTTCAATATTATTTATTTTGAAGAATTTGATAAAGATATAGCACATGTGTATCAAACAACAAGCCAATCTAGTACAAGAGTATCTTTAAGTTTTAAAATGATTTCTGTAAAAAAGTGAAATTTTACTATATTAATTTTATTTTGAAAGGATACATTGTCAATGGATAAAATGAGTAAATTGTTAAGTTTTGTTAGTAAAAATATACCATATTATATCAACTATTTTAATAATAATGATAAGGATCCATTAGATATTAATTCATATCCAATTTTATCGAAAAAGGATTATATTGACAATATGGAATTAATGATATCAAAGACTTGTTGTATAGAAAATCTCAAACTTCAAAAAACATCGGGAACAACTGGTATTCCATTATGTGTTTATCGAACACCAAATGAATATTATAATCAAGTCCTTGAACTTTGGAGAATACGAAAAACATTTTACAAAATCACACCATTTTCTCGAAAATTGGCGTTTTATTTGGATAGGGAAACAACAAAGAATTTGCATAAAGGTTATTGTATGGAAGCGAATAATGAGTTGGTTGTTGGATTATATGATTTACTTGATGGAGATAAGTCAAGATATATTTTGGATAAAATAAATGCATTCAGACCAGAATACATAAGAGCAACACCAACAGCAATATGTAAATTTATTAGTTTTAGTATTAAACATGATATACATGAATGTCTTTACATTTACTACATTGAATCACAGAGCGAGTTTCTTTTTGATTTTCAAAGAGATATGATGACTAAGTTTTTCCCGAATGCTCAGATTTCAAACGGATATGGATGCACTGAAATATCAGGTATTGCACAAGAAGTTCCAAATTGTTCAGGATTACATGTTATTAGTAATAATGCATTTATAGAAATATGTGATAGTAACAATAAAATCACCCAGGAAGAAAATGTTGAAGGTGATTTTATAATTACTGGATTAAATTCGTTAACAATGCCATTTATAAGATATCGAATTGGTGATAAAGGAAAAATTATAACCAATAATTGTAAGTGTAATCATCAAATTATACAGCTTACAGCAGGACGGACAAATGATTTTATTAAATTAGCAAATGGTAAAGAAGAACACTGTGCTATTTTAGTAAGAGGTATTGAAAAAGTAAATTCATTAAACAATCAAATTATCAAATTTAAATTTATACAGAAATTAATAGATACTTTTGAAGTATATTTAACTATAAAAGATGCTTATTTAGCTGAAAATATAAAAGATATATTTCTTAACTACATAGAAAGCACAGTTGTAAAAGATTGCAAATGGAATTTTCATTTTGTGGATTTTGAAGATATCGAACAGAACAAAAGTAAATTTTGTTATTTTGAGAGTAAAGTAACATGAATTGAATTATAATTGTAATGACTTGTTATTCAAGGTGTTTTGTGTTATAATTACATGTATAAAAAGTTTTTATTGTTATAAAATCAAATCTTAAATTAGGAGAATTAAAATGGGTATCGATTTAAAAAACAAATATATTGATTTTTTTGTATCAAAAGGTCATAAAAAGATGGAATCAGCTTCTGTAGTACCAGAAAATGACCCATCATCTTTATTTAATACTGCGGGTATGCAACAATTGGTTCCATATTTATTGGGCACACCACATCCACTAGGAAAAAGACTAACTAATTATCAAAAGTGTTTTAGGCTTACGGACTTGGATTCAGTTGGGGATAAAACGCATCATACTTTTTTTGAAATGTTGGGAAATTGGTCGTTGGGCGATTATTTCAAAGAAGAAGCAGTAACTTGGAGTTATGAATTTTTAACAGAAGTTCTTAATATACCTCCAACTCGTCTTGCTGTTACAGTATTTGAAGGTAATGATGTTGTTTTACGAGATGAGGAAACAGCTGATTTGTGGAAAAAAGTGGGTATTCCTGATGAACGTATTTCTTATCTTCCTGCTGAAGATAATTGGTGGCCAAGTTTAGAGCAACATGGACCATGTGGTCCTGATACAGAAATCTTTTATTGGAGTGATAATGACAATCCACCACCAATTAAGCATGATCCGACAGATAAAAGATGGGTGGAAATTTGGAATAATGTATTCATGCAATATAATCATATAGAATCCGGGGATTTCAAATTACTCAAACAAAAAAATGTTGATACAGGAATGGGTGTGGAAAGAGTGACAGCTGCACTTGAAGGTGTAGATGACAATTATATGACGGAACTTTGGCAACCCATTATTAAAAAAATTTGTGAGTTGTCTAATAAAAAATATAATAGTGATACTGAAAAAGCTATGAGAATTATTGCTGACCATATTAGAGCAGTAGTTATGATTTCCGCAGATCGTGCAAATATTCTACCTTCTAATAAAGATCAAGGATATGTACTACGTATGCTAATACGCAGGATGTTGCGTTATGCCAAAATACTTGATATAGATATTATGAGTGATTTTGATATACAAATTGCAAAACTAATATCCGATATGTTTTTCCAGTATTATCCGGAAGTAAAAGACAATTTTAACCAGGTGGAAAATGCGTTGCTATCTGAAAAAAACAAATTTGCAAAAACTATAGAGCGGGGTTTAAAAGAAACCGTTCGATATTTAGAAAATATTGTACCAGGTGAAAAGTTGTCAGGAGAAAAGGCTTTTAAATTATTTGATACTTTTGGATTTCCAATAGAAATGACTGTTGAACTCGCTTCTGAAAGAGGGATTTCTGTTGATGTTGAACAATTTCAGCAGTGTTTTTCTGAACATAAGGAAAAATCAAGAAAAGGTTCAGAAAATAAATTTAAAGGTGGTTTGGTTGATACAGGTATAGAAACAGCTAAATTGCATACAGCAACACATTTACTGCAAAGTGCTTTACGCTCTGTTTTTGGACCATCTGTTCAACAAAAAGGTAGCAATATTACAGCAGAAAGACTTAGATTTGATTTTAGTTTTGATAGAAAGTTAACTTCAGATGAAATTGAACAAGTCGAGTCGATAGTAAATAGAGCAATTTCTGAGAATATAAATATTATAAAAACGGATATGTCATTCGATGAAGCAAAATCTAGTGGTGCGCTCGGTTTTTTTAGAGATAAGTATAATGAAATTGTTTCGGTTTATGATATACCAGGTTATAGTAAAGAAATTTGTGGAGGTCCACATGCAAAAAATACAGGTGAACTTGGTAAGTTCAAAATCATAAAAGAAGAAGCGTGTTCAAGTGGTGTTAGAAGGATCAAGGCTGTACTAATTGAAAACAAATAGTTGTGTGTATAAATCTAAAATGAGATGAGGCGTATTATGAAAATTGTTTCATGGAATGTCAATGGCCTTCGTTCAATAGTGCGTAAAAACTGTATAGAACAAATTTTTAGATTAGATCCAGATATTATTTGTTTTCAAGAAACAAAATTATCTGATGAATCTATTTTTACTGAAATTGTTCCATCAAATTATACAGTGTTTAATCATTTGTCAATGGATAAAGGTCGAAATGGTGTTTGCATTATATCAAAACTTCCCGTGAGTCAGGTTTTAGAAAAAATAGGTCACGATCGTTTTGATTCAGAAGGTAGATATTTAAGTGTAAAACTAGAAAATGGATGGTCTATTGTAAATTTATATATGCCACACGGTAAAAGAGATAAAACGCAAATACCTTATAAGTTAGATGTGGCAAAGGCACTTCTTGATTTTTTTCAAAAAAATAAGACAGAAAAAAGAATATTGTGTACAGATTTTAATATTGCTCATAAAACAATTGATCTATGTCGCGCTAAAGAGAATAGAAATAATACGATGTTTACCGTAGAAGAACGAGCTATAGTTGATAGCTTATTAGATTTAGGCTTTGTGGATGCATTTAGAAAAATTTGTGGCGAGACTGGTTATTATACATGGTGGCCATATGGATTTCAGGCTAGAGAGAGGAATATTGGTTGGCGTATAGACTATTTTTTTGTAAATGAAATGTATCAAAACAACATAATTAAAGTTGACATAAAAAATAGTTTTTTGGGATCAGATCACTGCCCAATGATTATGGAAATTGATACTTAATAAGGGAATAACTAATATGACGGCTTTGATTGATTTTGAAGAAATGCATTATGAAAAGATTTTAAATGTGAAAACTTTTAGAGAAAAAGATATTAAAGTAGCAGATAAATCTCATTACTTTTATTATACAGCTACAAAATATTTGTTTCTGGAAAAATTCTTTTCAATATATAAATTATTACCAGATGATAGATTAGTTGATTTTGGATGTGGAAAGGGACGACTGTTGTTTTATACTAATTTTATATTTGGTAATAAGTGTTGTGGTATTGAATATGATAAAAAACTATATGATGATTTAAATAAAAATAAAGAAACTTTTGTTGGTCACAACAAAGACTATATTGAAATTTTAAATCTACAGGCTGAAGAGTATATTGTAAAACTAAATGACAATAAATTTTATTTTTTTAATCCTTTTTCGTTAAAAATATTTATTCGTGTTATAAATAATATTTTTTCATCCTATATAAAGCACCAAAGAAATATTCATATTATTTTATATGCACCAGTTCCATCATACGAGCAGTTTTTAAAAATGAAGGGTTTTAAATTGATTTACGATATAGATTTATCTGAATATAGGCAAGTTTGCTTGAAATCAAAAATCCCTCAAGATATTGATGACGATAGATATTATCGCTTTTGTGTTTATGAGATAGAATAAAAATTAATCAGTTTATGTTGTCAATTTACTTTAGTTTGATGAACTAACCATTTTTTTGAATTTTGGTATTTTTATATTAATGTTTGATTTGCGGTTTATTATTATTTGTTTTCTTTATTTTGTTTATATATTACCATTCAGTATATAACTACGATGTTTACATATAACCCTAAAATAGAAACAGCAGTAGCTATTTGTTTAGCTATTGAAATTATATCCGTGGGATAGTAAATATTTGATTGAATTAGTTGGTTATAATTTAGAAACTTTCGTTATATATAATAGGTTAATAACGCTGTATTATAAAGAAGGCTTACCTGCCTGTAATGATTTTTTTAAAAGAAATGGACGACCACTATTAACTAATCATAACCACCAGTTGAACTGGTGGTTTGCACAGGCCCTATAAGGGCCGCCTACCGGTTTGCCGACTGAAAGTCGGCACTGATGGTTTGACATCGCATTACTATTTCAAGTAGCCCCTCTCGTGGGGCTGTTTATTTTTGCTTAATTATACTTGTTACCCGTGAACGGGTCTACATACTCTTTGAGTGATATTTGGTCATTTGCAAAATCTTCTTCTAACTGATTTTGTATGTACTTTTCTATCATTTTCTTATTTCGACCGACTGTATCTACATAGTAGCCTCTGCTCCAAAAATGTCGGTTTCCATACTTATACTTTAAATTTGCGTGTCGGTCGAAAATCATCAGTGTACTTTTTCCTTTGAGATATCCCATAAATTGTGCTACACTTATATACGGTGGTATCGACACCAAAAGGTGTATGTGGTCTTTACAAGCTTCTGCTTCGATGATTTCTACACCTTTTTGTTCGCACAGTTTACGGGTTATTTCTCCTATGTCTTTTCTCAATTTTCCATATATTTCTTCGATACTTTGGTGCGAACACTATATGATACTGATACCTATATGTTGAGTGTGAAAGTGTTTTGATTTCGTTATTTCCGTTCTTTTTTATCATGTTTTTAACCTCCTGTATTTTAGTAACGCGGCTGCCAAACCGTTTCTATTATACTCGGAGGTTATTTTTTACCAACACTCTCGCCTTGCTTTTAGTTCGGCGATTTTATTTTTACTAAAGCTTTCTGTTTTCCCCCCCGGTAGAAACGGGGGTTGTCAACCATTGCCTTATTTTTTATTTTACATATCGGAAGAGGACTTTTCTGTTTTGGAAAATATAAAAATAATTGGATTACCAATACCTAAGAGATTAAAGGATATACTTGAATGTTTAAAAGACAATGACAAATATTATAGTTAGGGAATTTGACAAGAGATTTTTGAGAGACTAATTTTTGTTCTTTCATATTGGATAAAAGCAAAGAATTTCTATATAAAAGGAATATCTTATATTTCAATGTTTCTCATTAATTTGAAATTTAATCAGTAAGAGAATTTTGAGAGACTCAAATTTTAAAATATGGCTTAAAATGGTGTGTTTCAAAAAGTTATTTTTACACTCTGACTCCGTTCTCTAATGTTCAAACTTCTAAATATATAATATTCATTATATAGAAATCCACATTTTAAAACCGCTCTTACAATCGTTCGTAAAGGCGGTTTACTATTAGTTATCGAGTTTTTCAATGTTATTAGATATTAGTTTCAAATTATCTGCGAAATCATTTACAGGAGCTGTATATAAAATCCTTATTAAAATTCAATACATCTGTAAATTTCTGTAATTGTATTTTGACCACAATTATGACCACTTGCGAAATATAGACAAGTTAATTGTAGATGTCTAAATAAAATTGTGGGCAAATTTTGTATAGCAGAAACGGCTTAAAACAGCCATTTTCAGCGTATTTTATGCAAATCCAAACTGCTACGAACCAGTAGGTCGGGGGTTCGAGTCCCTTCCGGCGTACCAAAATAGCGAAGTAGATATCTATCTGCTTCGCTATTTTTATTATTTCAGGTTGTAGGGACTCGAACCCTGAGAGGGTTTTTGCGTTAAGAAAATAGTCCGGTGGACTGTTTTTAGCAAAAAGCGTGAAGCCGGTTACTGTGGCAAAGCCATAGTCGGCAAACGAAATAAGCTGTGAGCTTGGCTCACAGCTGTGTCCCTTCCGGCGTACCAAAATAGCGAAGTAGATATCTATCTGCTTCGCTATTTTTATTATTTCAGGTTGTAGGGACTCGAACCCTGAGAGGGTTTTTGCGTTAAGAAAATAGTCCGGTGGACTGTTTTTAGCAAAAAGCGTGAAGCCGGTTACTGTGGCAAAGCCATAGTCGGCAAACGAAATAAGCTGTGAGCTTGGCTCACAGCTGTGTCCCTTCCGGCGTACCAAAAAGTCCAAAGTGGATTTGTCCGCTTTGGGCTTTTTATTATGTTGTTATGGTGTGCGTAGCACACCGTATACAAAAACTGACGCACTACTGTACGGCAGTTTTTGAGAGGAGAAACATATGGAGTATTCGTTACAAATTGACTTGGCAATTTGTTTGAATACGGAATATGTTTGGACGAGGCGTACCAAAAAAGCGAAGCAGATATTTATCTGCTTCGCTTATTTTTATCTTCTTATACCGAGTTTTTCTGCGATAAGCATTAAATTATCAACATCGTTTTGGCTGAGTTTTCCGTTCTTGTCGGGCGGAAGATTAATCACCATCAGATTATGTGCCTTTTCGAGTATGCGATAATTTTTTGCTGTTTCGTCTGCGTCTTGCAATGTCTTGTTTTCGTATTCGTCTGAATAAAACCAGACACCTTCTTTTCGTGAACATATGGTCTGCTCAAACGGTAAATAGTATTTTTCGCCGTTGAAGGTGTAAATTTTCGGGTCATCCTCTCTGCACATATGCGGGTCCCAAAGCCTGAAATCTGACGGGAACATTGCGATAGGATCGCCGTATTGATAATTTTTCGGCTGATACCTTTTCTTTGGAACTCCCTTTTTGTCGGTGAATTTTCCTATTGTGAGATTGACTCCGATTTGGCATTTGGGCTGTAACTTTTTTACCGTGTTGTATATTCTGTCAAGTTGCCATTTGCGGCACGGCTTGTCCCAGCCGCCGTCAAGCCACAGTTCGACCACTTCTCTGTATCTTCCGTCCAAGAGTTCAACGAGCTGCTTTTCCATATAATTAATGTATGCCTCGTCGTTTTTGTAGCAGTGCTCGTGCCTGTCCCAAAGCGAATAATAAATTCCGAGTTTAATGCCGTATTTGTCGCATGCCTTTGCAACCTCGGAGATTACATCGGTTTTGTTGGGCGAATTTCTCACGCCGTATGTGGTTGTGTATGTGTTCCAAAGGCAAAAGCCGTCGTGGTGTTTTGCTATAATTATTACATAATTCATTCCGGCTTCATATGCCGCTTTCACCCAGCCGTCTGCATCAATGCCTGTGGGGCAATAACTTTCAATAGGCAGTTTGCCGTTTGACCATTCCACGTTGTTGAATGTATTTATTCCAAAGTGGATAAACATACCGAATTTTCTGTTAATCTGCTCGAGTTGGTATTCGTTTGGCTCAGTTGAGGGCACTTGTTTTATCGGATAATTTTTCGGATATTTCGGCTTTGAAAATAATTTCATATTCAAACTCCTTAACAGTGCAAAAAGCGGGTTGTTTTTGACAAAGTAAAAAGCCTTGAAACACCCTATTTGTAAGGCTTTCAAGGCTTTTGGTGGAAGAGGGTGGATTCGAACCACCGAAGGCATCGCCGACAGATTTACAGTCTGTTCCCTTTGGCCGCTCGGGAACTCTTCCATATTGGAGCTGGTGAACGGACTTGAACCCCTGACCTGCTGATTACAAATCAGCTGCTCTACCAACTGAGCTACACCAGCGCATTTACAACGCTTAGATAATATAACATAACTTAATAAAATAGTCAATACTTTTTTCGCATTTTTTTAATTTTTTGAGTGCATTGTATCATATTCGCCGATTTTGAATAATATAAATTCAGAGGTGATATTATGTGCGGAATAGCAGGAATGCTCGGCAAGGAAATTGATTTTAGAAACGAAAAAGAAATGATATGGAAAATGAGCAATTCTCTAAAGGAGAGGGGTCCTGATGAGAGGGGTGAATACATAAGCCGAAATGCGGCGCTTATTCACAGACGGCTTTCGATTATCGACCCCGACGGCGGTTCTCAGCCTATGCGCTTTGGAAAATATATTATCGTATATAACGGTGAGATATACAACACTGAGGAAATCCGCAGGGAACTTCGATTTCACGGATATATTTTTGACGGCAGTTGCGATACCGAGGTTGTGCTGAAAAGTTATCATCTTTGGGGCTCGAAATGTGCCGAGAAATTAAACGGAATTTTTGCGTTTGCGATATACAACACGGACAGCGAAGAACTGTTCTTATGTCGTGACAGAATAGGCGTTAAGCCATTGTTTTACAGTTATAAGAATAATATTTTTTCTTTTGCATCGAGAACGGATACTTTCCTTTATGTAAAGGGAATTGAGCCGATATGCGATGAAAACGGACTTAATGAAATATTTATGCTCGGTCCTGCCAAAACCCCGGGAAAAACAGTGTTTAAGGATATATTCGAATTAAAGCCGGGCGAGTATCTTTACTACAAAGACGGAAATATAACAAAGGATTTTTACTGGAAACTTAAAGCCGATGAATTTGTCGACAATGATGTTCAGGCTCAGGAACACATACATTATCTCGTGACCGATGCCATAAACCGCCAACTTGTGTCGGATGTTTCCGTTTGCACTTTTTTGAGCGGTGGACTGGACAGTTCGATTATATCAAAAGTTGCGTCCGACTATATGGCTCAGCGTGGTGAAATACTCGACACATATTCCGTTGACTATTCGGATAATGACAGATATTTTGAGCCGAGTCTTTTTCAGCCGAACAAAGACAGCGATTATATAAATCTGATTTCCGATTATATAGACTCCGACCATCACAATGTTGTGCTTAATAATATTGCCGTTGCCGATGCTTTGATTGACAGCACCGAGGCAAGAGGTTGCCCCGGATTTACCGACATAGACAGCAGTCTGCTTTTGTTTTGCAAAGAGGTTGTAAAAAATCACAAGGTTGCGCTCAGCGGCGAGTGTGCAGATGAAATTTTCGGCGGCTATCCGTGGTATCACAGGGAGGAAATATTATTTGAGGAGACGTTCCCGTGGAGCAGAAGTACCGATGTGAGACATTCAATATTGACTGACGGCTTCTTAAAACACGGCGATGAGTATATGTCAAACGCTTATTTGCAAACCGTAAAAAGCACCGATTATCTTGACTCCGACAGCAGGCTTGAAAAGCGAATGAGAGAGATGTTTGTGCTGAATATGGATTGGTTTATGCAAACATTGCTATGCCGAAAGGACGCAATGAGTATGCAGGCGTCGCTCGAGGTTCGTGTGCCGTTTTGCGATTATCGCATAGTGGAATATGCGTACAATATGCCTTGGAGCATTAAATCCTACGGCGGCAGAGAAAAAGGAATTTTGCGTAAGGCTTTTGAAAACGAACTGCCCGAGATTATAACCTGGCGAAAGAAAAGTCCTTATCCAAAGACATTTAATCCCGATTATGTTAAGGCTGTCTCGGATATGGTCGGTGTTGTTATTAACGATAAGAGCAGTCCTTTATATGATATGATAAACAAAAAATCGATTGAAAAACTTATTCAAAATCCGAATTCGCTCTCAGAGCCGTGGTACGGTCAGCTTATGCGTGGACCGCAGGTGCTTGCGTATATAGTTCAGATTTATGCTTGGATTAGAAAGTATAATGTTGAGTTTGACATATAACAAAAAGAAAAAAGACCTATCCGTTTGGATAGGTCTTTGTAATTTCTTACGCTTTGTTGAGCTTTGATGTCAAATTGCTCTTCTTTCTTGCAGCACAGTTCTTATGGATGAGGTGATGATTGGCAGCCTGGTCAATCTTCTTTACAGCCTCCTTAACAACTGCTTCCTTATCGTCTGCATTTGCTTCAATAGCAGCATTAGCCTTCTTTATAGCTGTTTTAAGAGCTGTGTTACGAGCCTTATTGTTAGCAGCCTTAGTTTCGTTAACTAATACTCTTTTCTTTGCTGATTTGATGTTAGCCATTCTTTTTCACTCCTTTGTCGAGAACTCGGATATAAAGGCAATAAAGCCTAATTTCTGTCATTTCAATTTAATGCTGATTTATATTATCATAACTTTGGTGAAAATGCAAGCATTTTTTTATTTTTGGGCATACTTTTAATAAAATTAACTGTTTTTGAGGTGGTTTTGTGTTAAATAGCACAGATTTGGCGCTTGAGTGCTATGAGGAAAAAGAAAAAACAAAGTTGAGCGGAGTTAAAATCAGAGAGGACAACAACCTTACTACGGTGGAGGTTTTGAACGATAGCGGCGTAAAAGCCATAGGAAAGCCTGTCGGTAAATACTATACCCTAAAACTTAAATCGTTTGTCAACGATACCGATTTGCTCGACGGCAGGTTAGAATTGTTCTCCTCCGTGCTGTCGTCGCTTCTGCCCGACGGTGTGTCATCGGTTCTTGTAATAGGGCTCGGAAATAAAAAAATTACGGCTGATGCACTCGGTCCCGTATCTTCTGAATTTATTTTGTCTACCCGTCATATAACGAGCGATGCAAAGTTCGACGTCGGTATAGACGGATTGTTCTCCGTTGCGTGCGTTAATACCGGAGTCCTTGGCGACACCGGCATTGAATCGGCAGAAATAGTTAACGGAATAGTCTCACAAATTAAGCCCTCATGCGTTATTACCGTTGATGCCCTTGCCGCAAGTTCTGCCGAACGCCTCGGCACAACAGTGCAGTTCAGCGACAGCGGCATCTCTCCCGGCTCGGGTGTAGGTAATCACCGTCACGAAATTTCAAAAAAAACTTTGGGCATCCCTGTTATTTCCATAGGCATACCTACCGTGGTTAACACCGCCGTTATCGGTCATTCCGATGAGCCGCTTTTTGTTACTCCCAGAGAGATAGACCGCATAATCCAGCAGGGTGCAAAGCTCATCGGAATGGGAATAAATGTCTGCCTGCAAAAGAATTTGTCCGTAGAGGACTTACTTGCTCTGGTGGGATAATTTGATTCTTTTCGTCATATATATAATTGTATATAATATATATATTTATTACAATAATATATCTGGTATATTTGTAAATACTTATGGTGATATATGATGAAGAATACAAAAGTGATTAAAATGATTTGTAATGCAATTATTCTTTTCGGTTCGATAGGAATATTGGTTAATGTTTCACCGTTCATTTCAAAGCCGCTTACAAATCTTTCCGTCGGGCTCATAAAAATGTCACAGCCGTCGGTTATTATGAACGATGCAGAGGAAAAATTTGCTTCTTATATAAACGGTGAGGATACCAATAATACTACTGCAACATCAAACGAAAGTAAGCCTGCAATGAACAGTATCATAACCAAGGACAGCAAGGACGATACGGGTTTGTTGCAAACGCCGTCGGATATTAAAGAAAAAATGACCGAAGCAGAGAAAACAAACAACGAAAGCGATGCTGTCGGCAAAACGAGCGAGGAAGCGTATCAGGGCGGTGGAACGATAATTTCATACGGCGATACGGAAATTCAATCAAAGATTCCGTCTTCGGTATATTCTCCCGACATTAAGGCTCTGCTCGGTGAAGGCTCAGATTTAATTATAGAGGATAAATCAAAGCCGACTATTCTTGTTTATCATTCTCACACATCCGAAGCGTATACTCTGCTTGATGTTGGTTATTATAAAAGCTCCGATGCGAGTTCAAAAGACCCATCGCTGAATATGATTCGTGTCGGAGACGAGCTGGTAAAATATCTTGAACTTCACGGATTTAATGTGATTCACGATACCGAGATTCACGATACGGATTATACAAATTCGTATGCCGACTCCAAAAAGACAGTTGAAAAATATCTTGAGCAATATCCGTCTATTGAGATTACAATAGATGTTCACAGAGATGATATTACATATTCAAATAAAACAAAGGTTAAGCCTACTGCCGTTATTAACGGCAAAAAAGCAGCCCGAATGATGATAATATCCGGCTGCGAATATAACAGAGTAAAGAATTTTCCCGATTGGGAGGAAAACTTGAAGTTTGATTTGCAGGTACAGAATAAGGTCAACGAACTTTATCCCGGATTGATGCGCCCGATTTTGTTCTCCGAGCGAAAATATAATATGAATGAAACTCATTATTCGTTTCTCGTAGAGGTCGGAACGGATGCCAATACCTTGGACGAGGCATGCTATTCTGCCAGAATGTTCGGCGATTCACTCGGTAAATTGCTCAATGAAAAATATGTTAAGGACTGATAAATTTGCAAAAGAGAGTATCCGTGCGTATAATTCTGCTTTCTGTTTTGGGACTTTTGATAGGAATTACCATTGCGTATTATAATACGGCGTCTCTCGGATATGATAATGCAAACATATTTACTCTGTATAATGACAGCGTAAAGATATTCGATATTGTTATTTATTTTGAAGATATTTCTAAAATTATTTCAATTCTTAAAAGAATTGTGCCAAAAGTTTTTATATCTATATAAAGGGCAGAATTGTATTATTTTGCCCTTAAATTATATATATTGTATAGAAAATTGCCGAATATTGTATATATTGTAGTAATTATAGATATAAAAAGGCAGTGAACACACGGCAACGTTTTTATCGACTGAAAAACTTTCAAAAAAAGTGTTGACATTTGAGGATTAAGGTGGTATTATTGTCAAGTCGCA